>OGLT01000138.1_pt1 | contig 68883 bp, 49 predicted proteins | sample 1572911 | NCBI WGS metagenome assembly OGLT01 (sample SAMEA2582014, study PRJEB24529) | metagenome | biome: Human gut stool | place: China | collected 2011 | reverse complement strand
AACGGGACATTTCTGACCATTCAAACCGTACGATGTTAGTTTAGCGTCTATAAAGTATTGCAAACGAATGAGTTAAAAGCAAGAGGTGTTTTTTAAACGTTCGTTTAAAAAACACCTCTTTTACAGATTTCTCCAACACGTGAAATTGTTAAAATATAAACGCATTTATTTCAGAGCACTACGGAAGCAATGCATTAATAATCAAAGCAATGTATCTAAATAAAAATAAATCATCCATTTATTTACATCAAATATTTTGCCAATAATAAAAACACTCGTATCTTTGCGTTTATCAAACGAACGTTCAAAAAACACTTTCCACATAGCTACAAAGCATAAAATCAGCCTCTTCGTTGCTACAATAACATTCCCTTTCCAAGTATATTTCTTCTGTATCAAGCAGAACCTGAAACGATTTCAGCGAACTCGGAATATAAAAAGAGAACCCTATCGGAGGTATTTTTGCATACCTGACAGGGTTCTCTTTCTCAACTGTAATCAGTACTAATTATTTTTTCCGGGGCAACTGTTTTAGCAGGTGTTCCACTGCAACTTTCAATTGCGCATCATCTCCGCTTATCATCTCTTCCGGCGTATTGTATATCAAAATATCCGGTTGCAGAGTATGATTCTCCAGATAATTGCCTTGCATATCCATGCAACCCACCTGAGGAATTCCAAATACAATGCTGGGATCGATCTGACGTTCCCACCACACAGCCGTCATTGTTCCGGCAACAGGCGTACCTACCAACTTGCCAATGCCTAAAGTCTTGTAAACAAAAGGAGTGCCATGGGCATTGCTGTAATTATCCTCACACACCAACATGCAGGACGGTTTCAGCCATTTATTGAATGGATCGCTTCCGATATACTGCCCGCGTGGAACAAAGCGTTCGTATTCTTTTCCGCTAAGCAGCGTCACTACATCATCATGCAGCCACCCGCCACCATTATGGCGTACATCCACCACTACCGCTTCCTTGTTGCGATTACGTCCCAGCAGTTCGGAGTAGATCTTACGGAAGCTCGGACTGTCCATACCTTTTATATGAACATAACCGATACGTCCGCCGGACAGTTTCTCTACTGTCCTACGGCAATTCTCCACCCATCTTTTATAGAGAAGTTCACTTTGCATCGCATAGGTAATTGGTTTGATAGTTTCCTCGAAACGTTTCTTCGTATTCGGATCATAGACCGAAAGAATTGTTTTACGATTTGACTTGCCTTCAAGCAGCGGGAAATAGTCGGCACCAGCCTTGACAGCCACACCGTCTATCTTCTCGATGATGCAACCGGGCCTAACATCCGTTTTCTTCTTGGTAAGAGGGCTTTGGGCTATGATTTCCTTAATTTTCAATCCATCTCCGGTGTACGATTCATCATAGAACACACCCAAAGCGGCCGTAGGCAACGTTGCACCGGAAGCATAATAACGCGCTCCCGTATGCGAAGCATTCAGTTCGCCCAACATTTCACTCAGCATCTCCGTAAAGTCGTAGTTGTTGTTGATGTAAGGCAAGAACCGTTTATAACTTGCTTTATAGCCGGTCCAGTCTGTTCCTTGCAGATCTTCTACATAAAACTTATCGTCCACTTGTTGCCACACATGATCGAAGATATATTCACGCTCTCCATAAGGACGATAATCAAAGAAAGCCTCAAACTCCACCGGAGTAACCTTGCTGCCCGCTACCTCTATTTTCTTCATGCCTTCGCTGCTGCAAAGGAAGATATTCTTTCCCTCTTTATCGGGCAGCAAAGCACCTGCACCTACGTCTTTCAAAAGGACTTTGGTTGAATTTTCCTTCAAATCATGCTTCCACAGGTCGTAGCCGTCCTCAAAAGTAGACAGGTAATAAAGCGCATCCCCTTTCGGAGTGAGCACAGCATCCGCCAGATGCGAGGAATTAACCGTCAGGCGTACAATACGATCGAACCGGTTCTCCAAATCGAATTTCAACGGTTCCACCTTCTTTTCTTTCTCCGCACCGTCTTCCTTATCGGTTTTCTTTTTAGTTTCTTTCTTCTTTTCGGCCTTCTCCTTTGCTTCTTTCTCCGCTTTTTCAGCCTCTTCCACTAAAGCCGTCTCTTCCTTGCTCATAAGGAAACGGTCGTAAGCCTCGGCATCGAAGAACATGATATAGGTGTCATCCTCAGATCCCCAACTGCCATGACTGCGATATCCGGCGCGGTCGCTTGTCCAAATCATCGCTTTTCCGCCCAATACCCATTTGGCATTGCCGTCCGTATAGCCGCTTTCGGTCAGATTCACCATTTCGCCCTTTCCGTCGGCATTCAGCAACACTACATCCTTGTTATTCCAACCACCGATACCTATAAAATCGGAAAGTATCCATTTACTGTCCGGACTCCACCGGAACCATTGGTCGCCATCGGAATAGGAGTACTGGTATTTGGCATCCATTACAGTACGCACAGCTTTCGTCTTCAGATTGATAACGCGGATGGCCGCACGATTTTCAAGGAATGCCACTTCTTTGCCATCAGGACTATATTGCGGCTGGAAAGAGGCTGCTTCCGAATTGGTCAGACGCTCCTCTTTCAGCTCCGTAGCGTACGTAAACAGTTTTTCATCCTTACGGACAATAGCCGAAGTGTAAAGCTGCCAAAGACCGCCACGCTCGGAAGCATATACCAAAGAACGCCCGTCAGGAGCAAAATCAACACCACGTTCCTGACAAGGAGTATTTGTGACCTGCTTAGTGGTTTTGTAATCTACTGAAGTAACATACACATCTCCGCGAAGCACAAAAGCCACTTCCTTGCCGTTGGGAGACAAAGCCATCTCCGTAGCTCCACTACTCTTAATCTGGCGAATCAAATCTTTGTCACTCTTGTCGGAAACAATGCTGATGTTCACTTTCCGAGGCTCTCCGCCCGGAACCAAAGTATAGATTTCACCGTCAAAGCCATAACAAAGCCTGCCGTCTGCGGCTATACTGAGAAAGCGAACCGGTTGCTTTGTGTGGTGAGTGACCTGTGTGGCAGAAGCCGCACCGGGAGTACGCCGATACACATTGAAAGTTCCGTTTTCCTCGCTCAAATAGTAGAAAGACTTACCGTCGGGGGCCCAAACCGGCTCGCGGTCTTCACCACCAAACGTTGTCAATTGCCGATAAGCCGGCTTTTCACCCGGAGCATACATCCATATATCGCGAGCAATAGGAGAAACCTGATGCTTACGCCAATAATCCTCATACCCCTTTTTATCCTGATAGAGCACTGTTCCTTCCTTATTGATAGAGATGCATTCCATTGGCATCGGTGAATAAAGGACAGGACGCCCACCCTCTACCGATACTTTATACACCTGCCTGAATTGTCCATTGGAAGGAAAAAGGACCGTTTCGGCAGAAGGCATTATGTCTGCGGAGAACAGGATATGTCCGGCATCACTAAAGGCCACAGGCGTCTCACTTCCCGAATGGGTAGTCAATCGGCGCGGCTCGCCTCCCTCTTTGGAAACAATGTAAACATCCATGCTTCCCATACGGTCGGAAGCAAAAGCAATCCGCTTGCCGTCAGGACTCCACACCGGCTCCGTATCATGGGCGGGATTGGTGGTGAGCTGCATGGCACGCCCACCGTCAACCGGAACTGTATAGATATCGCCTTTATAAGTAAAAGCAATCGTAGTTCCGTCGGGAGAAATGGCACAATGACGCAACCAAAGCGGAGCGTTCTGTGCAGAAGTAAAAGCCGCCAAACAGACTGCGGCCAAAGAGAATAATAGTTTTTTCATATACGGGTAATAAAAAAGGACGAACGACATAAAAATGATAAAAAAGCAAAAAGCCTCACGCCTTTTCCTTTCCGGTAAAAGTTCGTGAGGCTTTGCTTATGCTTTTAAGTTATCCCTCAATTAGAGAGCGCCTACTTCTTTCAGAGCAGCATTAGTTTTGTGAACAGCAGCAGCGCTGGCAGCAAACTTAGCTTTTTCGTCAGCGTTCAGTTCCAGTTCTACAATCTTTTCAACACCGTTCTTGCCGAGGATTACGGGAACACCGATACAGATGTCCGATTCACCGTACTCGCCTTCCAATGCTACCGAGCAAGGGATCATCTTCTTCTGGTCATGGATAATAGATTCAACCACATAAGCACCAGCCGCACCCGGAGCATACCATGCAGAAGTACCCAGCAACTTGGTCAGCGTAGCACCGCCCACCATAGTAGAAGCAACCACTTCGTCCAGTTTCTCTGCGCTCAACAAAGTGCTTACGGGAATGCCCTTGTAAGTGGCCAGACGAGCCAAAGGAATCATAGTGGTATCACCATGACCGCCGATAACCATGCCTTCTACTTCGTTGGCATTGCAGCCCAAAGCCTGAGACAAGAAATATTTGAAACGAGAGCTATCCAAAGCACCGCCCATACCGATGATGCGGTTCTTAGGAATACCCAAAGATTTCAGAGACAAATAAGTCATGGTATCCATCGGGTTAGAGATAACCACGAGAATAGCATTAGGAGAATATTTCAGAATGTTCTGTGCAACCGACTTAACGATGCCTGCATTCACACCAATCAACTCTTCACGAGTCATACCCGGCTTACGGGGAATACCTGAAGTGATTACGACAACATCAGAGTTAGCAGTCTTCTCATAATCGTTGGTACAACCTACAATCGTGGTGTCGAAGCCCAACAGTTGAGCAGTCTGCATCATATCCATTGCTTTACCCTCTGAAACGCCTTCTTTCACATCCAGCATTACCACTTCGTCAGCCACTTCATTAAAGGCTAACACATTAGCGCATGTAGCACCTACGTTACCTGCACCTACTACGGTTACTTTTGACATAATCTTCAATTTTTTGTTTATATGTGTAATAAAGTTGCGACAAAAGTACAACGACATTCGTAATTAAGGAAATTTTTCCGTAATAATTTTAGTTAAATACTCTATCCGATGTGCAACATCTTAAAGGCAGGCAACAACCAACGACGTAAAAAACGTAGTCGATCCCTCCTTCCCATCAATCACAAGTTTCACAGTTTGCCCTTGTTTTAAAGCCTCAGCCACTCCGGCAAAAAAGTCATTGGATACCATTATTTTTCGCATACTCCGAAAATAGTTTCACAAGAAAGACGAGCCGCCGCCGCATCAGGAAGACAAGACAGATGATAAACCGGCACAACAGAAAGTAAGTTACTCAAAGCCCCACTGATAGAGTCATACAATGCATCATCATAGGCAAAACAAGGAGGACATGAAGGGTGCAAGGCTCCATAACCCTGAGCTACATTTAGCCGTTCTATTTTATTAAATGGAGCTTGCGACAATCGTACACAGGCTGCTAATGGATAACTCTCATTCTTGTAGCAAGGCGTCTTTCCACTCCATGGGCTACCATAGACCCATGGTTTCCCGTCTATGATGCGAAGAATAGGACTGTCATCATTCAGCAGAACAGCCCCCTCTATATTTTCGCGCCACAAACGGGTGTGCGTACTTTTTCCTGTACCACTCTCTCCCAGAAAGAACACAGCTTTACCTTGACAGCAAATGGTACTGGTATGAATAGCCACTGTTCCGAGAGGAGTAGCAGCCACTCCATACGCAATCCAGCAGGCAAAGCGTAGTAATATAGGAGCAAAGTTACCCGTAAAATAAGCAATACGGGCATCTTGTATCATCCACATACTCAATGGTTCAGCATCCGGGAAGGTCATATCAAAAACATACCCGTCGGTATAGCGTCCAAAACGGCTGACAATGCCGTCTATTTCACTACGATAGTACACTTGTTCAAACGCCGGCGCCTGGTTGTGAGTTGCTATAAACCGGCAAAGCGGTTCGCTACCGGATTTAGTTTTAAAGACCGAAAAGCCGGATAATGCTTCTATCCTTTGTACCAATCTATCCCCTTCCACGCGGATACGATGTCCGGCTATTAAATAATCCTGTTCCATTTCTTTTATTCCTTATTGTTGTATATTATATCACATGTGTCCAGATCGAATATTCGGTCACAAAAGGACAACGAGCTTTCACGGTGGGCTATGACAATTAATGTCAGTTCACGATGCTGTCGTGAAAGCATTTCCAAAGCATGATTGATTTCCTGTTCCGTCTTATTGTCCAAGGCAGAAGTGGCTTCATCAAAGAACAGTACTTCAGCTTCCTTGTAAAGTGCCCGTGCAATACCAATCCGTTGTTTCTGACCACCGGACAATCGGCTGCCATATTCACCCAACGGGGTGTCCAATCCTTGTGGCAATTCATCTACCCATTCCTTCAGTTGCACTTGTTCCAAAACCTGCATTACTTTTGTTCGGTCAACCTGCGGTTGCCCCAGTGCTATATTGTCGGCAAGCGTCCCTTCAATAATAAATATCTCCTGCGGTACATATCCCACCAGTTTATGCCACTCACTTCGATTGGCAGAGGTCAGCTTCCTGCCATCTATAAGTATCTCACCGGATGTAGGTGGGAAGAACCCAAGCATCAGGTTAAAGAGAGTCGATTTTCCCGAACCGCTTGCTCCGCGTATACCGATACGTTCACCACGACTGACAACCAGATCTAAACCACTGAAAAGTGTATGTCCATCGGGAAATGCGAACTCCAACCCGCGCAATTCAAGGGTATGTCTGAAATCAAAAGGAAGTTCACTTGGCAGACTTTCTTGTAGTCCATAATTCACAACAGCTATACCTTCTTTCACCACTGTTATAGTATGCGAAGCATTTTGAAGTGTCACCCAACTGTTCAATACAGCTCTCACGGCAGGAATCAGCCTGAAAGCTGCTACCGCAAACACGCCACTTACCAATCCCAGGTCACCACTTCCGGTACCAATCAATAAAGCCAATCCGGCCACTACAGCTACTTCCGAGAGGAAAGACGGAAAAAGTTGGTACACTTCCATTCGCAGACGATTATGAACAATAAATTCCATTCCCTGATCAAAAGAAGCAAGCGAGGTATGGAAAGCCCGGGCAATTTCCAGTTCTGCATATCCACGGTAAGCTTCCACTACCGTACGGCTCTGCTTGCGACGTGTTTCCAATTCTTCCATGCCATAACGGCGCAGGCGTCTCCGTACCAAACCCACATACAGACCGGCCAGAGGCAGAAAAGACGCACAAAGCAAAAAACCGGCAAGTGGCTCCCAGACGACAAGAGCCGTCACCATCAACAGCACCAGCACTGCCTCTCCCGCCATGCGAAAGACCGGAGCCAATACACATGAACTGAACATATAGCAAACATAGTTTACCTCATGTCCCAACTGCACACTGCTCTTCCCTTTCAGGAAAAGCAATCCGCGATGGTAATAATTGGCAAACATCCGTCTGCTGAATTCCCGGTATATCTCCAACTGGTAACGACTTTGTACACGTGCCAGGAATACCACCAAGGCATTCTTCAGCAATACAAACAGCAACACGGCACCACACAATGCCAGCATCATGCCCCGTCCGCCGTCTTGTTTTACCACTACCAGCAATATCGGTATCAGTGCTGCCACTCCTGCAAAATCAAGGATAGCACGCAATAATACCGAAAAAGCCACCCATGCGCCCCGCTTGCGTTGCTTTTCAGGTAGCAACTGAATTATTTCTTTAATCATTAGCTACCATTTGATTATATTCGTCTTCCGATATCTTTCTTTTTCTTCGTATATCTCTTAAAAAGCTTTCCACAAAGTCTTTTGCAAACAAAATCCAACCAATACCACCTGCACTACTTAGCAGAATATATCCTACAAGAATTCCCAATTTATTGGGACTCGAAGGATGCAATGGAATTATTACAGGTTGGATGACCGTATACACTGGAACGACCTTTTCTACTCTTGCTTTCGCTGCTTGCACTTGCCTTTCTGCTTGGTTATAAGCCAGCTGTGCAAGCTCCATCTCACAGTGCAAGCGTACCTGTTCGGCACGTGAAGTCAGCTGTGTTAAGTTCCGATTAGCATCCACAAAGCGGGTGTATTTATCCTGTGCCGTATGATATTCGACCTGCGCCTCTTTACAATTTTTTTCGCTATACGCCAGAATCCTACGCGACTTACTTGTCCTGTATTCCGTCATATACGCTTTTAGACGTGCCTGCACGGTGTCAGCAACTATAGCAGCCACCAACGGGTCTTGCATCATAACACTCAAGGTTATGGTTCTTTTCTTCTTGTCCAGTTCGATACTTATTCTGGAAGCAATAGCTCCTGCCGTGGCTACCTCTTCGTGGGTCAGCTGCAGAGGACCCTTTCCGGCACCTTTTCTTCCAAATTCGTCTCCTATTTCCGGCTTTTCATCAACCAAAGATAAACACCAACCTAGTAGTCTGGATGGTGTAGAGGTGAGAGTTCTCCACCATGGTGCCTTTTGATGCTCTTTCAGGTATTGTGCAAGGGATAAGACCGTACTATCTCCTTGTATACATACCTTAATGGTGGAAAGTTGGAGTAAGAAAGGAGTGGAAGTGACAATGGCTGAATAAAGGGAAGGATAGAGGGCATCCCATTCGGAAGCAATGGAAGAGTGCATACCTGCAGACATATTGGCCAGTTCACTGATGTCCGGAAAAGAACGACTGCGCATACCTTCATGAGCAAGAAATGCGCTTGCTGTATATTCCTTGGGAATACCGAAAGCAATAACCAATCCTGTAATGGTACCCATACAACAAACTTTCAACATCAGCTTCCATTCCCTCCGGATTTTCGTGGCAAATGTAAACCAATTAGGTTCTTGCTTGTAAAAAGAATACTTTTCGTCCATGTGGTTTGCTTAAAAGTGATATATACCTAAAGTGGAGAAGATTAGTACTTCTCTTTTTTTGTGATAATGGGAATTAGTTATTAGAACTTACTTGCAATTATGTGGAAAACGAATCAAATGCTAGTTTTAGCTACTGTAACCTTCCGCTAATGCCGAGTGTGATACACTCTTTCTTTGCGTTAGTGATAACCCTTATCGACTTATTGAAGTATTCTGCTTGCCGTTCCCGTCCATCGTAAACAACCCTAACGAACGATTTCTCGCCCGGTTTTATGGGAATATGCGGATAGAAAGCCTTAGTACAATGACACGAAGTCTCTACTCCGAGTACTACCAAAGGCTTTTCTCCACAATTAGTGAATATGAAATCGAACGAATCAGTCGGCTGTGACAGGGGGATGATCCCAAAATAGTGTATTGTATCCTTAAAGCAAATATCAGCAATTTGCATTTTCTGAACAATCGGTAGAGAAACCGGTTTGCGGCAGGCAGTGAATAAAAAAAACAGCATGTTTATAAAGAAAAGGTGAGAAATAAATGATTTCATTGTACGATTGATTATTAAAAGTAGGAGGGAAGATATTCCCTTTCTGGATATCTCCCCTCTACTTCTTTGTAAATTTGCGATCAAGGACTCTAAATGTCCTGTGTTCGCAATATGTCGTTTAGTTTCTCTTTACAGTAGGCCAACCACCACCATTGTTGTTGCCCTTCAATTCGCCTAGGCTACCAACATTAACTGTTGCACGGTAATCTCCGCTTGTTCCCAATGCTTCGCGAAGGAAAGAAGCACTTGTAGCGCAGCTGAATTGTCCATCGACAGTCGTAGTAGTCTTATATGCAAATGTTACTTTACCGGCCGTTTGCACAAAGTTACCTGTTACTGCGTTGGGAGTACCGTTGGAATCGAATTCACCTGCAGTTACAACGTTTCCTTTTACAGCAAATTGCTTATTGCTGGTGAAAGTTGATTCGTCTACATTGTTCAAATCTTCGTTTACAGTTAGAATGTCAGCCTTATGAGTGGTAATACCTGCATTATTCAGGTTGCCACCAATGGTAATTTCAGATTTGTCTGCAGTATTTTTAGCGTCAACCCTAAACTCTGCATCTTTTTCTATATTCACATCATTTACGGTACTCAGTAAACCATCTTTTACATTTAACACACTGCTACCGCGAACTGTTACGCAATGACCAAAAGATTTTGCAGTGGCTTCATTCTGTGAATTAAATGCCTTGAATACGATTTGTTTAGAGCCAGCTGCCACGTATATGTCCTTGTCCTTAAGCACATTGCTCGGATCTACATTTTCCAGATTGAAGAAACTGACATCGCTACCCACAATTTCAATGACATTCACAGAAGCACTTGTCACTTCATCGGTCAAAGTAAAATTCATACGTTGGTTTGTTGCCACTTTGGATACATACATACCTTTTACAGGCAGGTCAGTTTTGTACTCCATAGTACCATAAGTTCTACTGAGACCATTGCCTGTGCCGTTTTCTATATATTGACCACCCAACTGACCGCTCAACTGGTCAATTAGTAAACCGTTGTTTTGCATCGGCTGTCCCTCCAGATTCGTTACACCGTTGTTGTCAATGATACCATTATTGGTAGAAGCACCTGTCAGTGTCAGACGACCGTCGAGAGTAGTATTCGCCACACCATCCACAACATTCAAAGTCTTGATAATGGCTGTTTCACTCGTATTGGTTAATGTGTTAACAACAAATTCTGCAAAGCCTTCGATGTTGATTATCCCACCTTCTTTAAGTGCAGTATTTTTGGCACTGATAGAAACTTCATTGGTCAAAGTTTCAATTGTAGCTACAACCGGACGATTGGCAAAGCTATTTTGTTTCAATGTACTAATTGCTCCATCTACGTAATCCTTCCAACTAGTCCAGTTCTGGCCAACAACACAGCTTGGTTTTCCTACGGTTACCGGGCTTGCAGTTATCGTACCCTTGTTAGTTAAAGTTTCAATCAGAATATCTGATTGGGTGTTACCTAACAAGAATAACTGTGCAGCATCTAGAGTCTTTGCTTTATCGAGAGCCCACTCATCGTATTCATTCACCAGTTTATCTATTTTGACAGTCGCTGCCTTTCCTGCTACATTGGCCAATGCCAACGCCCCGTGGTTGATAACCTCTGTAAATTCAATGTTAGCTACTCCAGCAGCAGTACTACCCACACTTAAACGCGCTACGTCTGCATCGCAACATCCAGCTCCCTCAACGATGAATGGTACTTTGAAGATTAATTTTGCCTTTCCTGTTCCATCCATACTCTTGATGTACATTTCCTGTCCGCTAGCCAGTGAAATACCTACTTTCTCGCCTTTTGCATTTGGCTTGCAGTTGGTCATGATTTCAATGTTCTTGTTGAAGAATATAGTACCTAAGTTGCCTGCATAAGGTTGATGGCTCAGCACATTTTCTATTCTGACACTTCTCAGTAACTGAATAGTATTATCTGTAGAACCATTATCTTTGATATTTTCCAATGCCGAGAATAAAGTTTCTTCGTCTACTACCATATACTTGTTTTCAAAAGTAGCATCCTTCAAATCAATAGCGATTGAGTTGTCTTTGCCAGATTCGAAATTAGCTGCACCTACTTGATATGTATATGTCTTATCTTCGTCATTGATAAGAACAACTGTCAGATCATTTACTTCTTGCGGTAATACAGGAAAGTAAATTCTGAGCGCGTCATTAACACTTCCATTAGTCGAATTGGAGACTGTAGCATATTCAGTTGCATCATTAGTAAGTGTAGCGTAAATTGCATTGGTGTCATTTGTTTTAGCAGCAGTTGTGCCCCTATTATAATATACATCTTTACCCAATGGCTTGTTATTAATGATCGCATCTACGCAAGCTTGGGCATCCAGATCTTGTTCAAATAAGAATCCAGTTTCATTGGCATAGAAGATAACTTTCTTAATATTATTTGTAGATGAAGTAGCAGATGAGTCATACAACTTCACACCTGCAAAACTACTCAATGTCTTTGTACTAATCTTTTCCAAACTTTGTCCACCAGCATAGTGGTTTACATGACCGATAGAGAAAGCATAACGCGATAGCGTGGTAAAACGATTCTGATTTACATCAATGTCAAAATGGTCTGGTTGTACAGCCAAAATTTGTCCTCTCGTGAAACCGTCATTATACGGGAAATACACAAGGTATTCTCCCTCGAAAACGTCAGAGTTCTCTGTCTTGAACAAACCACTACCTAGGTTTAACTCGCCATTTGAGTATTCACCTAAAGCATATTTGCCGTTGTCATTCGTTTGATAATTGGTACCAGTGCCATTTAGACTCGTATAAGGATTACTCTGCCATTTGGCAACGTCTCCATTTACTGTTTCACCGACAATATATCCGCCGTTGGTTAATGCATATGGTGCACATTCCTCTCTTTCCACTCCCACTGCATCTTTATCTAACCAACCTACATGTTCAAATTCGTAATTGGTATAAACTTTCTGCGATAGTGCAGTTGCAGCAGAATATTCTGGATTAACTGTGTTCATACCAGTCCAGCAGAAACCGATACGTTGGTTACTTCTTACACCTGTAATGGGATCAAGATCAATCTCACCAGTTGTAGTTAAAGCGGTAGGCATCCAAATAAAACGTCCATCTACTGAATAGGCACGTGTTTCAGCATTTCCTGTACCATAGCCAACACCCAATAGACCGGATTTCACGAGCTTGCCTTTCAATCCATCATTGCCGTTTACGTTGTTCGAAACGAATGTATCATCTTGACAACCAACTAATGAAGCGGCAAAAGCAGCTACAAATAGAAATTTACTTGTTTTCATACTTTTATTAATAACTTGTTTAATTATGCATTGAGTCTGTTGCAAAAAGTCGTTTTTCTTAATTTCATTTCCATTTAGAAATGCCTGTAAATTCTGATAAAAAGAACTTTTTGAGCGGACCCTTAATTGAGTTTCAAGGAACAATTCACTTATTTGCTATCTATTCCTTGCATTTTTTTGTGGGATTATTACATTCCGCCAGGCAGATCTTCACCATCACTTCCTGGGCTTGCTGCAAATCCCAATTCTACCTCTACCTCTAAAACCTCCACTTCTGGAGCTTCATACTTCATTTCCTTTTCTACTTTCATAATCATAAAATTTAAATTGTTAGTAATATTAAAAATCTCTTCATTATTAACTGGTAATATGCATCTCTGACTATCAAAAGAATCAGGTTATCCTTAGTAATAGCCTTGCAAATCTTTCTATAAAAAGACGAGTAAACCGCCTTTTCAGCCTGCAAAGTAAGAAACAAATTTCCTAAATATATTTTTAGTGTATTTCGTTGAATATCTGGATACTAATAATAAGCAAGAGGAGAAAATAGGGAAAGAATAGAATTTCCGGGAAATAGTATTAAACGATGTATAGGTTTAGTAATTAAGTAGTTGCGCCATTGATAGTTAATGGCAGTCCAAACTATTTATATATATTGGCACTTTATTCTGGCACCATATTATATAGCAATATAATATGGTAACATGCTTATTATCAAAACATAACGAGGTATTCAAACGAGCCCCCCCCTATTGCTACAAATGGAGTTAGCACCATTATCAGACACCGGCAATAAAAATCTTATTTACAGCTAAGTAAATAATTCCTTCGGTGACTCTTGGAGAGAAGACTCTCGATAATAATCAACTAACGCATGAAGGGAACCAAACCGTATCTGGACCGAGTCAAGTCCATACCAAATCCGTACTTGCTCCGTATAAAAGTACCTCTACATGGAGCTGGTACGGACTTGACATGGACTTGGTACGGAGCAAGACATACACATGTATGTGTAAAAGGGCACTCTTTTTCTTAAGACTCTAAGCTAGGATAGCTTTTTCTTTTTTCAGTAACCGGACGAAATCAGTCATCAGTTCTTTACTCGATGCTCTCATATAGCGCTGAAATGCTTGGAAAGAACGATGTCCGGAAAGCGACATCACGTAGTTAATCGGATAGCCACGTTTATAAAGATTGGTCACACAACTTCTTCTGGCCGTATGGAAGCTTATCAATTCGTATTTCGGAATTGTCACGATGGTAGTTTCTCCACCACGGTACTCCTTACGGCTAACAGCCTCATTAATACCGCATCGCGCAGCAAGAACCTTAATGATTTTGTTGGCCTTCACCTTATCTATAACCGGAAAGCCAATCTGCTGATAGTGTTCAATCAGTGGCGCTATTTCCTTCAATATCGGAATTTCAACCAGCTCTTTCGTCTTTTTCTGGTAGAGCGATATTACTCCCTTCCGTACGGTTGCTTTATTCAACTGCTGTATATCACTAATCCTTAATGCTGTATAACAGGCAATAATAAAAGCGTCCCTTACCTCACGTTCCTGGTCACTCTCTGTCTTTGCCAAAGAAAGCTTCTGGATCTCCTTCTCTTGCAGATAAATCTGTTCACTCGAATCAGCAGGCAGCGTAGTCTGAACTTTCAAGAAATAGTTGTTGGTTGTCATCTCGCTGTCATAAGCACGATGCAACAGATTCTTGATTACTTTCAGCGTATTGATGATTGTATTCTGAGTATAATGCTTTCCGGTTTTCCCATAACTGTACCCGTAAAGGTAGTTGGTGAAATCCACAAAGAACTTTTTATTGAAATCATCGAACGAACCGATCGGCACTTTCCGTTGCTTGTCGTAATCTTCCAGACGCCCTAAAGCAGTGAGGTAGGTAGCCTTGGTACTTTCGATGCCACGCTTCCCTTTGCGATTTACATTCTTTTCATACTCGCCAACCAATCTTCTCAGACAAGCAATAGGATTTTGCAAAAGTTGTTCCTTCTGCAGGTTTTTATCAACGATTTGCCGGACAACAGCAGCCGACAAGTACTCGCCTTTCATAGCGAGTTGTTCGTCCATTTCGCATAAAGACGTTACTAAATTATCAATTTGTTCATTAATATATTTCAACCGAAGCCTCTCCCGTATGTTCAAGCCTCCATTCTGATAGCATCGATATGTTTCATGGTTCCAATACTGTGGCTCTACACGGAGTTTGGTATAAACCCTGATTCTCCGTTTATTGATAGTTGTCACAAGCATTATTTGCGTCAGTTTATTCTTTTCACTGACCTGCTTTAGATTGAATCTAATTTTCATTTCTTTTTCTTCCTTTCAGTTTAGTGGTAATTGTTCCATAATTATCAAGATTATAGTGATATATAAACAAAGAGTGCCCATCTTATTTTCAATAAGAATATATAAGAAAGCTATAAAAAAGTTTGTATTTATGCATTTTCGTTGAAAAGCATAAAAAAAAAGCTTTATTTTGTTTGCAGATGTCAATAAAATATCTACCTTTGGCTCGCAAAAGCATGTAGAATAGAAATGTGTTTTCACGATAAAGGAGAATTTGCCATATTTTTACCCGAAAAGATAAAAAAATAACGAATTCTTTTGAATTTAGGAAATTTGTTTTTGGTGTTTTCTCATGATACATAGAGCTTAAGAGGTCTATATCACGCCTATTCGGTAAGAGAATTTCTCTTTAATGTTAACCTCAGGTATATATACAAAAAATGCATCTGCTATTTTCAATACAAAAAAGAGTGTACCAAAACAGAATAATTTAATTTATCTGATTATAATACTATCTCATTATATGCAATGAGTTATAGCAAACTATTAATATTTCTCCGGCAAATGTAACAGGAAAGAACTATCCTATGATTCCACAGTTACTTAAAGCATCCACCCACTTTTGGGTATCAACTAAGGCTTGATCTTTGGATATGCCGTAATGATTCATTAATATCTCTGCAGCATCTTCCAAAGAAAATTCTCTTCCTTGCAATTCTTTCCAAAGAAGCAGTGCTGTATTATTAAGTGAAATTACTTTAGTCATATCAGACTGGGATTTTCCTTGCTCGACGATCAGGTTTTCACCTGCAATCTCCCGAACTTTATAATTCTCTTTAATTTTCATAGTGACAAACGTTAAATTAGTGTTTCAAGAAATGCAAAGGTAAACATTCTCTTGAAAATTATATACTATAATATAAAAAAAGAGTCTATAACAGATTTAATTGTTTTTTATCAGTGATTATCTTCCATCTATTAAGGTGGCAATCTCTCTTTATGCGAGTATTAATTCGTCCCCTTATAGCGGGACGCAATGTTCCTTATAAGGGAACGCAATGTTCTCCATAAGGGGACGCAATGTACTCCATAAGGGGACGAATTAATATTCGCTAATTCAGCACCAAGTTATTACGAGGGAGGTGGTATAGCTACATGGCTTCACTGAGTGTGTTCGATGGTTCTTTGTAAATGCATTTCTTGTTGTTAGTGCCTAAAAATGGTGTCATTACTATTAAAAAAAGTGAGTTTCTTATCATTTATAAAATCCGTTTCTTATTGAAAATAAGAGAATTACTATCGTGTGCTCTTATTCTATAAGGTGCAAGAAAGAGGTGTCAATATATGCAGAGGACTAAAATAGAATGTTTCCTACTAAATATGTAATAAGCTGTGTGTTAATATATTGAATCATTCTTTTTGATTATAACAAATTCTTTTCTTTTTATTTAAAAAGATTTCTCCTAAGCACATAACAATCAGATTATCAATACAATATCACTCAAATATATTTAGGAAATTTGTTTCTTACTTTGCAGGCTGAAAGGAGGTTTTACTATACCTAATTTATATGAAGAATAGTCAGGTTATTGTTGAGTAGTAATCTTGATTGTTAGGTAGATAGATTGACTGAAATGAACAGATGTAACTAATAAATAAAGAGAATTTTTAATATTACTAACAATTAAATTTATGATTATGAAAGTAGAAAAGGAAATGAAGTATGAAGCTCCCGAAGTGGATATTTTGGAAGTGGTTGTAGAAAAAGGATTCGCAGCAAGCGGAGATTTTAACGATGGCAATACAGAAGATGCATAGCCAACGGTTAAAGCATTAATTCTTGAAGAAGGAATTAGTATGCTGAAGCTACAAAGAAATTATTTAATTAAATAAAAAAAGAAATGAAAAAAGAATTATTCACACTGGCCAGTGCGGCTCTCATTTTTGCCAGTTGCGCCAACGAGGAATTGCTTGACATTACAATACCTAAAGCAGAAAGTGAAGGTATTACTTTTGGTATCGTTGATGATGCCGTTACACGTGGTGACATTAATAAAGATCCAGCAGATGGTAAATTTAAGTCTTATTGGAATGCTGAGGTCGACGAAATCTCTATTGCTTATTATGGTGTAGAAAAGGCTAATAGTGGTAGTGTGGCTTTATGGAATGGAGTTACTGGTGCGACAAGGGGTACAAGTCTGGAGGTTCTCTCTAAAGATTTAGGTGGTGATGTTGCTACATATAAAGCTACGCGCACGGGGAGAGCCGGTTACTTTACAGCCAAAGAACCCTCTAGTCTTTTGACTTTTAAGAGCGGCACAGATGCTGCTTTCCGAGTGTTCCGCACAAATAAAACTTCTCTAACAGGCACGGATTTGACTTACGCATCTACTACCTCAAATGTAGAAACAATGAATTTGGCGGTAGCTGCCTTCAATACTCAAGATCAGCCAAGCGAAAAAGCTCCATTTGGTAACTTTGTAATGGTAGCTGACCCTATAGAAGATATAAATTCTAACGAATTGGCTGTAGGTGAAAGCTTGAACCTATCTTTCGAACGTGCTTTTGCCGGTTTGGTATTCAATACCAAAGGATATGACGTTGATACTTATGGAAAATTAGTGAGTATTGAAGTTACATTGACTACAAGTGATATCGCTTGGGATGATGCCAAAGGAAAGGTAGATATTGCTAAAAAAGTGGATGGAAAATGGATGTTTTTGGGTGGAAATCCAACAAAGAAAGCGAAGCTAACTCTAAATAGTAATGGTAGCGGTCTTGAATGGAGTGATGATTACTACGCTTTCATGCAAATTCTTCCTGTAGACCGTTCTTCTTCGGAAGACTATACTGTTAAGTTTGAGTTTGAGAATGGAGATATTACTTTAGATAAATCATCCAGCAAGTCGTGGACAGCCAATAATTTCTATACAATAGAGCTTGACCTCACAGCACAGGATTATGTTGTTTTAGGTAATACTATGATTGTTAATAAGAATATGCCTACATTAGATGACTCTGGAAATATACCTAATAGTGGGAATACAGCTCCATCAACTATTACAACTTTCACTTCTAATGTTTCATTGTCAGCTGCTCAGCTTGCAGAATTGAAAGATAAATATACAGGAATCGCAACTTTGACACTGGCCAATCCTGCTGCTGATTTGGGCACTAATCTGGAGAATGTAACTAAAGGTACCTCTATCACTGAATTGACCTTGACAAAAGCTACTACAGCTCCGGTTATTACCTCTCTTGCTGGCCTTACTACATTGAATGGTCCGGAAGTAACTTCTGTTCCGGCAGGTGCTTACAAGAGTAATACTACGATTACTAATTTCAATTTCCCGAAGGTTGAAACTATCGGTGAAAGTGCATTTGAAGGAGCTACGAATATCACGACAATTGGATGTAACGCCGAAAGTTTAATTATTGGTACCACTGATGAAGGGGGAAATAAAACGTCTGCTTTGACTACTATTGGTGACAATGCTTTTGCCGGAGTAAATCTGACATTGATTGATGCTCCTGCACTGACTTCGCTTTCAGAACAACCCTTTGGTTATAAAATGGATAATGCATGGACTAAAGTATTGCTACCCAGCTATGATTGGAGTAAAGCTATGATTCGTGTCCAGCTGTTGAGTGGAACAGCATTGACTCATATCGACCTTTCCGGAGTTAGTGCTATTGGTGGTACAGGTATTAGCTTGGCTGATAAAACAAATCTAGTAAACGTTATCTTGCAAGAAAATACAGCTATTGGAGCAGGTGCTTTCAAGAATGCCGGTACTACTGGTTTTACCATCGAGAATATTAATAAGATAACTTCTGTAGGTGACGAGGCTTTCTCTGGCTGTACAAAATTGACTGCTGCCATTGACTTTGAAAATACGATTACTAAAATTGGTAAAGAAGCTTTCAAAGGAACTGCAATCACAGCATTCGACTTTACAGGAATCACAACTATCGGAGAAGGAGCATTTCAAGATGTTGCTACATTAACTTCTGTAGTTATTGATGACGTTACTACACTTGAAAAGAATGTGTTTAATGGAGCAAACACTTTGGCTACCGTAAATTTGAAGAAGGTAACAGCTATTAAAGAAGGTGCATTGACAGGGCTTGCATCTGGAGCCGTAATAATGTTTAACCAGGTAGTGACAGATATTGCCGGAAATGCATTCCATGCTACTCTGGGGGGGCAAGAAGGTACTGAAAATGATCCTATTATAATAAATACTAATACTTCATTGGGTTACAACCTTTTTGTATCTAGAGATCAGACTGGTGTAGACGGTAAGAAACTTACATGGAAATCAGGTGATAAATATTACCAAGCTACTTTTGAATCAATCGTTAAAGTATATTGATTGGAAAAATTATAGATAAGATATGTCTTATTTATTGGGGAGTATAATTCCTATAAGGTAGAGGGTTTAATTTATTGAAACTTGAATAGAATTGAAGCTTGGGGGGGATGTCATCATGACATACCCCCTTTCTTTATGATGTATAAAGTAATTCAGCGTGGTTGAGATAATGAATTCATAGTGTGATAATTATAGCTTGAAAATGAGCAATATAACAAACGAAGAAAGTGTGAGACAATCCGTGCAAGAACAAGAAATCAATTTGCTGGAACTGGCAAAGAAATTATGGAATTGCCGGAAATTGATTCTTATAGCCTGTGCCATTGGAGCTATAGTAGGAATTGTTATAGGTTCCGGAGTTCCTAAGGAATATACGGCCAGTGTCTTCATTGTGCCGGAAAATTCGCGCAGAAGTTCCTCTTCAGGTATAAGTGAGCTATCAGATATGGCCGGCATTGACATGAAATCGTCCTCCACTACTGAGAGGGATGCCATTTTCTCACTTTTATATCCCGACATCATCAAGTCTACGCCATTTCTTGTGCGGCTTTTCAATGTCGAGGTCCGTGAGCAGAAAGATAGTACTGCAATAACCCTCTCGCAGTATCTGAAAGAACGACAGAAAAGTCCGTGGTGGAGTGTCGTCACATCAGCGCCATCCAGGTTGATGGGTTGGGGTATGTCTCTGTTAAGTGAGAAGTCGCAAACGGAAAAAGTATCCCGGGAAATTGATATTTTCCGATTGACCCGTGAAGAAGCAGGTATGGCGGGGGCCATCGCTTCAAGGATCGGTATTGATATAAATAAAAAGAGTGGGAATAGGAGGCGGACCATTACATTATCCGTCACCATGCAAGACCCACTGGTGGCCACCATCGTGGCAGACACCGTGCTGGCACACCTGAAGGAGTACGTAACGGCATACAGGACGGGTAAGGCACGCAAAATCCTGAAATATAACGAGGAGCTCCGTAAAGAAGCACAGGCAGAGTATTACGCCGCCCAAGAGAAATATACCCGTTATGCAGATGCCAACCGGGGACTGGCGAAGATGGCTTCACGTGCAGAGTTGGCAAGGTTACAGAATGAAATGAAGCTGGCTTTGTCCACTTACAATCGGACGGAGTTGCAAGTACAGGCTACTCAGGCAAAAGTCGAAAAGGTAATTCCCGTATTGGCGGTTATCCAGCCTGCGATAGTTCCCCTCGCTCCGTCGAAACCTCGGAAGATGTTAATACTTTTAGAGTGTGTCTTGCTGGCCGGGACAGGAAGTGTAGGCTGGGTATTGTTTGCGAAGGACTTTATAAGAAAGATAAGACAGAAAAGAACAGATTGTAAGCGAGAGAAAGCAAGCAGGTGAATGACAGATGATTAAAAGAATATTTCAGATATTGCCGGAAAGGCAACGCAAACGAAGCATTTGGGTGGCTTTTTCGGTATTGCTGCGTGCTATTCTCGATTTTGCGGGAGTAGCGGCACTGATACCTATATTGCTGGTAGTGGTAAAGCAGGATGGCGGACGGGGAAGGATGCTGACGTTGTGCGGTGCCGTATTGCTATTTGTTTTATTGAAGAATGCTTTGGTTACGCTCCTGGCACGTGTACAAAGCAATTATCAACTGGAAATCTACCGTGAATTCAGCAGACGGATGTTTGCCAATTACTATCATCGCGGACTGCTTTTCCTGAAAAGGAAGAGTAGCGTACAACTGGGACACGAGGTAAACTATGTTTGTTATACATTCAGTTTGTGTGTGCTGGCTCCGGTCTTTCGTATGGCGGGAGAAGCAGTGCTGGTACTGTTGATGGTATCGGCTCTTGTCGTCTGGGAACCGCTTGCCGGACTTTTGCTTTGTGCTTCCTTTATTCCTCTGGCCGCTCTGTATGTGGGTTTGGTACGGAAGCGTCTGCGCCGTTACGGCATGGAGGAATTGGAAGCACGCCGCAAGCAGAGCCGCACAGTGGTGGAGGCTTTCCGGGGATATGCGGAATTGGAAATTGCACAAGCCTTTCATTCTTCGCTTACTTCTTTTGACCAAGGTCTGGAATTTATTGTCTGTAACCGTCTGCGCACAGAAGTGTACCAACTTTTTCCGTCCTTCCTCTCGGAAGTGGCGGTGGTAGTGGGACTGGCATTGCTGATTGGTACGGGAAGCGGTGACCTGGGATTGGTGAGTGGTGTATTTGCAGTAGCTGCTTTCAGACTGATTCCTGCCGTAAGAAGCCTGTTGAACAGTTGGGTGACACTACAGAACGCTTCGCATACCATAGCGGTGGTGGAAGAAGGCATCAACAATGAAGCACAGCAAGATGTGCAAGGCGGTCGGCGGCAGGAAGAGGGTGCATCGGAAGGTACATCGTTTACATTTAAGTATACACTTGAATTACGCGGACTCGGTTTCGCTTTCCCCGACGGAGACATGTTGTTCAATGGTTTAAATCTAAATATTAGTTGCGGTGAACGTATCGGAATACGGGGAGCAAGTGGAACTGGCAAATCAACCCTCTTTAACCTGATGCTCGGCTTCTTCCCACCTACTTCCGGCGAGATACTTATAGATGGCAGGAAACTGACTTCTACTAACCGAAGTGAGTGGCATAAACTGGTGGGGTACGTACCGCAGGAAATATTTATAATAGAAGGTACACTCGCTGATAACATTGCACTTGGGCAATCGCAAGTTGACCTTACAAAGGTGATGCAGGTTCTGGAGCAAGTGCAACTGAAGGAATGGGTAGATGAATTACCACAAGGATTAGACACCCCGTTAGGTGAATATGGTAGTCGGCTGTCCGGTGGTCAAAAACAAAGAATTGGTATTGCACGGGCACTTTACAAGGAAGCTGAAGTACTGTTCTTTGATGAAGCCACTTCTGCCTTGGACAATAAGACGGAACAGGAAATCAATCATGCTTTGGAAATGCTTTCACGACAGCATCGTGAACTGACATTAATTGTCATAGCCCACCGTGAAAGCTCACTGGCTTTCTGCGACCGGATATTCGATCTGGATACATGCGATATAGTATATAACAATAAGGAATAAAAGAAATGGAACAGGATTATTTGATAGCCGGACATCGTATCCGGGTGGAAGGGAATGGATTGGTTGCGGCAATAGGTGCATTGACAGGATTCACCCCATTTAAGGTGGAGGCAGACGATGAGCCTCTTTGTCACTTTGTAGAATCTAACGCAGATACACCTTTCTTTAAAAAAATGTTATACACGAATGAAATAGATGGCATTGTCAGCCACTTCGGCCAATATCGCAATGGCTTTCTCTTTGTAATGCTGCCTCCTGAAGGTGGAACACTTGAGCTTTGGCTGAGCGAAGATAAGCAGGTGGTGAATTTCAAGGGAAATTATAACCTGCGGCTGCTTCGATTTGCATGCTGGATTGCCTATGGAGTGGCAACAGCACCTTTTAAAACGGTAGCAATTCATACCAGTACTATTGTATGCCAGAGTAAGGCGATTCTCTTTTTGGGAGAGAGTGGTACGGGTAAGAGTACTCACACCCGTTTGTGGCGCGAAAACATACAAGGCTCTGTTCTGCTGAATGATGACAGTCCTATTCTTCGCATCATAGACGGAGAACCATGGATATATGGTAGTCCATGGAGTGGAAAGACACCTTGCTACAAGAATGAAAGTTATCCGTTAGCGGCTTGTGTACGATTGTCGCAAGCTCCTTACAATCAAATCAAGAGGCTCGGTGTGACTCAAGGATACGGCGCGTTGCATCCTTCGTGTCCGCCTGACTTTGCTTACAGCGATGAATTGTATGATTACATCAGTGATACTTTGAGTTCCCTGCTTTCTGCGGTACCGGTTTATCATCTGGCTTGTCTACCCGATGTTGATGCTGCGCACCTTTCTCATGATACGATCTTCGGAGTATGTGGTAAATAACGGTGTCCGATTGTAACTATTTCAGGGTCTTCGTAGAATTTGCAATCATTTTTATTACCTTTGCTTTGTGCAATATTAAAAGCAGGCAGTTATGAAGGCATTACCTTATGGAATATCGGACTTCCCCCGCATCAGGTGCGAGGATTACTACTATGTGGACAAGAGCCGTTTCATCGAAATGCTGGAACGGCAACCTCCCTACTTATTTTTGATTCGCCCCCGCAGATTCGGTAAGTCACTGTTTCTAGCCATGTTGGAGGCGTACTACAGCATCGACTATGCCGGTAGATTTGAAGAACTGTTTGGAGAACTATATATCGGGCAACATCCGACAAAGCGGCATAACAGCTACATAGTTTTGCGATTCAACTTCTCTGCAATCAGTTCGAAGTTGGAGGATGTGGAGCGTTCGTTCTGCGAGTATTGCTGCATGGTGATGAAGAATTTCATCCTGAAATACGAACACCTGTTGGGCAGTGATATTTGGAAGGTTGTCAATCCTGATGAAACCAATCCGAGACAGATGTTGGCTGCTCTTAAGGAATACGTCAGCCGCACGGACTGCCCGCGCATTTACCTGCTGATTGACGAATATGATAACTTTACCAATACCATCCTTTCTTCTTATGGGCAGGAGCGTTATCGGGAAAAGACACATGGTGAGGGTTTTATCCGTGGTTTCTTCAACAATATTAAAGATTCCACTTCCAATGCCAGTGCCGCCGTGGAGCGTCTTTTCATTACGGGAGTGAGTCCCATTACAATGGATGATGTGACGAGCGGTTTCAATATCGGCACGAATATCAGCATGTTGCCGCAATTTAATGACATCATCGGTTTCAGCGAAGATGAAGTACGGGAGATGATTACCTATTACAAAGATGAAAACGCACTTCCGGCAGATGTTACGGTGGACGAGTTAGTGGAACTGATGAAGCCGTGGTATGATAATTACTGCTTCTCTTCCCGCAAATTGGAAGAGCGGATGTTCAATTCGGACATGACACTTTATTTCCTGAACAGTTATCTGCAACAGCAATTACCCCCAGAAACAATGGTTGACAACAATATCCGTACGGATTACAGTAAGCTCCGTCATCTGATACGGATAGATAAGACATTCGGTGTGAACGCTTCCGTCATCCAGCAGATTGTAACGGAAGGTAGCATCACAGCACAGATCTCCACTTCTTTTTCGGCTGAAAAGTTGACTGATACGGAGAACTTCAAAAGCCTGCTGTTCTATTTCGGAATGCTATCCATACAAGGTACCGATTTTGGTAGTGCAATTCTTGGTATTCCGAACCTGACTGTACGCGAACAGCTCTATACTTATCTGGTAGAAGCTTATCGCGAAGCAAAAATGTTTGATCTGGACCTTTCTTCTTTTTCCGGTCTGGTGAAAGGAATGGCTCTTCGTGGCGAATGGGAGGCCGTCTTCCGTTTCTTTGCCCGCGAATTGGAACGTCAAAGTGCCATTCGCGAGTTCATAGACGGAGAGGCCCATATCAAAGGCTTCCTGTTGGCTTATTTAGGACTGACGCAGGGATATGTTCTTTTTCCCGAACACGAATCTTCCAAAGGGTATGCCGACTTTTACATGATGCCGGATCTACTGCACCAGCCGGATATTGCCTATAGCTATATTGTAGAGGTGAAATACGCCAAGCGTGACGCTTCGGAGGGAGAGATTGCTTCCTTGAAGAAGGAAGCGGCTGAACAGCTGGTGCGTTATGCAGCGGACGAAAAGGTGCTTCGCACCAAAGGTGGAACGAAACTGGAACTCATCACGCTGGTGTTCAAGGGCTGGGAACTGATTATTGCAGAAAAATTGTGATATTGTTATTGAGTCATCATTCCATAAGGGAGCGGGTATAGAATTCGCTCCTTTTTTTGCTTAATACATTTAGGGTTTCTCAGGACATGTGTCAGCTAGAAAACATGAGATTATTTAGCGGTTGATTGTAAGCTTCTTTTTTGTTGCTGGTGTCTGATAATGGTGCTATTCTTATGCTTGCCAGTGGACTTTTCTCTATTTAATAAAACAGCTATTGATTGTAAATCAGTGAATTAAATTAGTCATTCCTTATGCAGTATAGTGTCATAAAGGAGTGTCAATATGCATAAATAGATAAAATTTGCAATTTATCATTAGCACTATAAATGATTGTATATCAGACTTATCGTTTATCTTTTTCTTTCATTTGAAAATTCTTTTCTTCTTACTTTTCTCTTTCTATATTGATGGTAATATGCAGATATTCAGTAGAATACAATCAAGGTATATTTAGGAAATTTGTTTCTTACTTTGCAGGCTGAAAAGGCGGTTTACTATGCTTATTTATAAAGTAGGGATAGTAAAGTTCTGCAAGAATAAATCCGGTTATAGAATGATGAGAATAACATATTGATATTATTAACAATTAAATTATTTGTAAGTATGAAAGTAGAAAAGGAAATGAAGTATGAGGCTCCAGAAGTGGAAGTCCTGGAAGTGGAAGTAGAAGCAGGTTTTGGACCAAGCGGCGATGTACCTGGTGGTGGCGAAGATCCATTTTAGGTAATACTACTTCAATGAAACAATTTTTATAATGGCTTCTATACGCACGATTCAAACAATGATATACCCTGTTTCAGACAGTAACAATACTTATCCTTGTTGTTTCGTGCATCTAAGCATTATAAACAAAACAGTCTAAATAAAAAAATTAAAAAAAATGCAGATGAAAAAAATTTTATTTTGCGCAGGCATATTAGCCTTAGCTGCAAGTTGTGCAGAGAACGAACTGGATTCAATCTCCGGACAAAAAGAAGCTACCAAAGGAATCTCTTTTGAAGGTGCATTAGTAGAAACACCGACTACAAGAGGAGATTTGGCATACGATGACGTTTCAGGAATACATAATTTCTTCTGGTATGCAGAAACGGATAAGATTAGTATTTGGAGTACAAATACTAAAGGTGCTACTAACTCTAATAATAGTACAGCTTGGGATAATACTAAAGTTGTTAAGTACAAAGCTACACAATCCAAAGCTAATGGTGTATTTACTGCTTATCAAGATGATAACATTTTGGATTTCCAATATGGACCGGGAGAAAAAGATTGGGCCGATCCTAGTAACGAACAGTATAAATCACAATTCATAGTCACTTATCCTTCTACTGTCTCTTTTGAAAAAGAGAAGGCTACTGGTGTGTATGAGTTCTCTGCTCTTCCTGAATTAACTAACCAAAATCAACAGACTCTTGACGGGAAAGATGTTACAGAGAAAATAATGATGCTCTCTCTTACTAAAGCCGTTAAAGAAAACTCTTACGATGCAGTAGGTGAGAAAATTGATTTGAAATTCGTACGTCCGTTTACTGCAGTAGTATTCAGAACTCAGGGAGTTGATGAAGAATATGCTAATATTTTTGGTGCTCTTCAGAGTATTAAATTGGAAGCAAAAGGATATGACGAAAATAAAGATGGTGATACTGATGATGCAGAAGATATTAACCCCTCTTACTTAGATTATGGTTCTACAGCTCACTATCTCTATAATAGCGAAAAACCGGAAGAATCTAAACTAGTAAAGGCAGATGGTAATGATATCGTTGATATGGGTACAGAGGTTACAGGTGCTGCCACAAGCATAACCCTGCAACTGAATGGTGCCACAGGTCTTGACTTTGTAGATGGCAACCTCGCATACATGGCTATCAACAAAGTAGATCGTAAAGCCTTTCAGGAGGCCAACGTTAAAGAAACAATGGCTATGACCTTTACTTTTAAGAATATTGTTCTTTCTAAAACAGTTGAAACCAGCACTAACTGGCCTTCTACTATGAACAATAAGTTTATTGGTGGAGATGCCACTACATTAGACATCAATGACTTCAATTACTTAGTAACAAATAACAACAGTAATGACCGTACGCTGATTGTAAACAAAGGAACATTTTCTCAGATCTTTAATGAGAATGGCAAAGTTATGTGGAATAACGCTCCATGCGAACCTACTGAATTCGAAAAGATCATCTCTAAAGTAGAATTAACAGCTGATGAATTGACTACATTGGTAAGTTTTACAAATGCAAAGTCAATCACATTAACAGAGAATACCACTATTCCGGCAGCAACTTTCAAAAACTTGGCTAGTTTAGAAACTATCAATCTCCCCAAAGTAACTACAATTGCAAAAGATGCATTTGAAGGAACTACATTAAAGAATGTAATTCTTCCGGCATACAAATTTGCTGACGAAACGATCAATCCTATCATTCTGAATGCAGCCCTCGAAACTTTGGATATGTCTGGCGTTGACCAAATGAGTGCAGCTTTCCCAGGTAAAGGTCTGAATCTTAGCGGCTACACCAACTTAGAAGAAGTAACAGTTAAAGATGGTCTACTGGTAGGTGCTAGCTCATTCAATGGTTGTAGTGCATTGACAACTATCAATGGGGCTATCGAATTCCGTGAAGACGGTGCTGCCGCATTCAAAGGCTGTACAGCATTAACAGAAATCAATATTAAGAACACTGTTATTCCTGCTGATGCATTTAGTGGATGTACTAACCTGACTGATATTCTTAAAGATGGAGAACAAGTTCAGCCAACTTCTGTAGGAAGCCAAGCATTCTTAAATTGTACATCATTGAAGATTATGGACCTATCTCTTACAACTACGCTCGGCCAACAAGCTTTCAAGGGATGTGTTGCACTTTATGGTATAGACGATGCAACAGAGGACAACAAAAAGATTCTACACGTAGGTGCTGCAACTATTCCTTTTGAAGCATTCGAAAATTGCACAGCTTTGAGATATGTAAACTTCATGGAAGCCACTTCATTTGATGAAGATATTTTAAAAAACTGTTCCGGTGGTGTGGGTGAAGCTTACCTGAAAGAAATTAAGTTCAAGCAAGCATTTACTATTGCTTCTGGCATAAGTTCCTTAAATACATTTGGTAGCGACACTAAGTATGTGAAGTTATTCATCAATCCAAATCAGGATGTAAGAACCTTTACTGACAACACTTTGAAATTGAATGCTACAAATATCACATTCTTAAGCATTACTAAAGAATAATCCTTAACCAAGATAAGTTCATCGAACTACTCTTAAATAATGCTACTTATCAGAAAGGTGAGGCTTATGCCTCACCTTTTTTAATCACCCAGCCTAATTTTCTGATTATTATTTATGAAAAGAGAAATGCTCGATCCCACCCAAACGGACTATATACTCTTACTTTCTAAATTATGGAATGCTAGGATGTTTTTATTTAAAACAAGTATGGCAGGACTTCTCATCGGAATACTTATCGTTATCAGTATCCCCAAGGAATATGAAACGAGCATTTACACTGTACCCGAAAGTACATCAGGAAAAATAGATACAGACGAAGGCTTCTCATCAGAAGTGAGTATCGGAGGCAAAAAGATACAAGATGCTATCATTCCAAGTCTATATCCAGAGGTTGTTAGTTCTACCCCTTTCCTTCTATCACTATTTGACATACCCATAACACTATCCAACAATAAAGAACTAGGTACATTAACGCTATCCGAATATATGTCCACACACCAACGTTCACCTTGGTGGAATACTATCCTTGTCGGCATATTACAAATCATTAGCTTCCCAATCACCATTTTTAGCGAAAAAGATACAAACGATACCAGCAACCTACAACCTACTAGCCACCAACATGGCGAAACCATAGACGTTTTCCATCTCTCCAAACGCGAAATTGCTATAGCTGCCGCAATCAATAGTAGAATCAATGTGGATGTAGATAAGAAAAAAAGAACAGTAACTTTACATATACGTATGCAGGATCCTCTTGTTTCTGCGACAGTAGCGGATAGCGTAATGGCTAAATTACAAAAATTTGTCTCAGATTACCGTACTAAAAAAGAACGTATAAATCTGGAGCATGCAGAAAACCTCTATCAACAAGCACGCAAAAGATATTATGAGGCACAAGAAACTTATGCCCATTTCGCAGATGCCAACCAATCCTTATCACTCAAACTTTACCAAAAAGAGTTATACAATTTACAAATAGCCAAAGATATTGCCTATAAAGAATACACCGAAACATTACAGCAATTGCAATTTGCCAAAATCAGGGTATATAAGAAACGCCCTGTGTTTGCTGTCATTGAACCTGCCACTGTTCCACTTAGTCCAGTTTCTCCCTCGAAAATAAAAATTCTATCAGGATTCTTCTTGCTATCACTAGCTATGGGATGTGGTTGGATTTATTTCAAAACTATACCCTGTTACAACTATGATCAAAAAGATATATAAACTATTATCGGAACGCCAGCAAAAACGTAGTGTAGCAGTCATGTTTGTGGTACTGCTACGTGCTTTACTCGATTTTGCAGGCGTAGCTGCACTGATCCCTATATTACTGGCTATACTGGAACCCGATGGTAGCCGTGAGAAAATGCTGACACTATGCTGTATAATTTTATTATTTGTAATGCTAAAAAATGGGCTGGTTATATTACTGGCACGTATGCAAAGCCGTTTTCTACTAGATATATATCGAGATTTTAGCCGGAGAATGTTTGTGAATTACTATCGCCGGGGATTACTTTTCCTGAAAGGCACGAGTAGCCTGCAACTGGGGCACGAAGTGAATTATGTGTGTTACACATTCAGTTTATGCGTATTGGCACCCGTCTTTCGTATAGTGAGTGATTCGGTGCTTGTGCTACTGATGGTATCGGCACTTGTAATATGGGAACCAATTGCAGGACTCTTACTCTGTGCCGCATTCCTGCCACTGGCCGGAGGATATGTAGGATTAGTACGAAAACGTCTACGTCGTTACGGCACAGAGGAACTGGAAGCACGTCGAAAGCAGTTACGAACAGTAGTGGAAGCCTTTCGTGGCTTTGCAGAACTAGAAGTAGCACATGCTTTCCATACCACAATTTCCTTCTTCGACCAAGGCATAGAATCTATAACACGAAATCGCTTGCGAATGGAAATATGCCAACTTTTCCCGTTATTTTTATCGGAAATAGCTATAGTCTGCGGATTAGCATTATTGATAGGTGCAGGACGTGGAGACCTTGGACTGATGAGCAGCGTATTTGCTGTTGCAGCCTTCCGGCTGCTACCTGCCATACGAAGCATTTTGAATAGTTGGGGGACACTCCAGAACGCCTCGCACACACTAGAAATAGTGGCCGAAGGAATTGCTGATATACCGCAAAAAGAGATGGAAACGGAATCTCCCTTCACCTTCAGACAAGGTATTGAATTGTGTGGTGTAAGCTTTGCTTTTCCGGATGGCCATATACTTTTTAGAGATCTGAATTTGAATATCAAACGTGGTGAATGCGTAGGCATACGAGGTACGAGCGGATCAGGCAAATCCACTTTATTTAATCTGATGCTTGGATTCCTGGAACCTATTAGTGGGGAAATTCGTATAGACGGAAAACGGTTAACAGTTAACAATCGGGAAGAATGGTATAAAGTGGCAGGTTATGTACCACAAGAGATTTTTATAACAGAGGGTACTCTTGCCACCAATATAGCCCTGGGAGAGGTGCAGGTGGATTACAAAAAAGTGATGAACGCCTTGGAACAGGCACAGCTCAAAGAATGGGCAGAACATCTACCGCAAGGATTAGATACGCCTTTAGGCGAATTTGGCAGTCGATTGTCCGGCGGACAGAAACAACGGATAGGAATAGCCCGTGCACTATATAAACAAGCGGAAATACTATTCTTCGATGAAGCAACTTCAGCACTAGATCATCGAACGGAACAAGAAATCAACCATACCTTGCAAGAACTCTCTCATCAACACCATGAACTTACCATAGTCATCATAGCCCACCGTGAAAGTTCACTCGCCTTTTGTGACCGGATATTTGATCTGGATAGCGGAAATATATATACTAAAGAAAAACAAAGAAAATGGAACAAGATTATTTAATTGCCGGACATCGCATCAAGGTAGAAAACGAACCATTAATGCATGCCATGGATAGAATGTCAGGCTTCGAAGTATTCAAGGTAAATAATAAAGATGAAGATACTTTCCGTTTCGTTCTAGTAGACAGTGAAATGCCAGCTTGGAAAGAGATACTTTACAGCATCGATATTAACGGAATCATAAATCGGTTTGGAACCTGTGCCAACGGTTATATATTCTACTCTACTCCTCCAGAAGGAGAAACACTGGAACTATGGGTAGACAATAATGGACGTATAGCCCACCTAAAGGGTAACCTTGATCCGCGTTTACTGCGTTTTGCCTGCTGGATGGCTTATGGCGTGATGACCGTACCTTATCAAACGGTCGCCATCCACACCAGTACAATTGTATGTCAGGGCAAAGCGGTACTCTTTCTGGGCGAAAGCGGTACAGGAAAAAGTACACATACACGCTTATGGCGTGAAAATATAGAAGAAGCCACACTACTGAATGATGACAGCCCTATTGTCCGCATTACAGACGGACAGCCATGGGTATGGGGCAGCCCTTGGAGCGGAAAAACACCTTGTTATAAAAAAGAATGTTATCCTCTTGCTGCCTGTGTCCGTTTGTCACAAGCACCATTCAATAAGATTAGAAGACTGGCTGTGGCAGAGGCCTATGCTTCGTTACACCCTTCGTGTCCACCAGCCTTTTCTTATGATGAATCTTTATATGATTCCATCTGTGAAATTCTGAATGCTATACTCACCAATGTACCTGTATATCATTTGGCTTGCTTGCCGGATGCGGATGCGGCCCGTCTATCTTATGAAACAATCTTTGGGACATGCGAAAAATAGTGGTATCCAACAACTTCTTTAACGAAGCCGCCAAAGCATTAAAACAAGGACAGACAGTAAAGTTACTTATTGGCGGACACAGTATGTACCCTTTCATCAGAGGAGGAATAGACCTGGTGGAAGTAGTTCCCTTCTCTTCTGAAGAAGAACTGCCTGCTTGGTGTTGTCCTTTTTACCAATGGAATGGAAAATATTTAATCCATAGATATATAGGTAAGAAAGGAAATGAGTATATGATGCTGGGAGATGGAAATCTAGCACGCATTGAACGAGTGAAACGGGAAGATATTATCGGAATATTAAGAACCATCTACCGCCCTGACGGAACAACACAGGATTGCCGGGATACACAGTGGCTGAAGAAGGCAAAATGGTGGTATCGGTTACGTTTTTTACGACGATGGCTGTTACCAGTCTTAGTTTTCACCTCCGGAAAGGTAAAAATAAGCAGTGTACAGCATAAAAAATGAACAAGTTCATTTTTTATGCCCTTGGTTTGCATTATCTTTGCCCCGGAAAAGAAAACAGTGAATTCAGCAGAAGAATATGACTCCGATACAAAAACAGTTTTTCGCACTGGTGCAATCAGGTCTATGGGGTACCCCTGTAGATACTACTCTATTTAATATACAAACAGATTGGGCACAACTGTACCAATCAGCCAAAGTGCAAGCCCTACTAGGCATCACATTCGATGGTATGCAAACTCTGCCGCAAGAACTGCGTCCGAAGCGTGAACTTTATTTAAAGTGGTGCAATGCATTACTGCAAATAGAAGAAAACAATCACATTCTGAATCAAGAAATCGCCAAAGTATACACGCTCTATCGTGCCAATCAGATAGAGCCCGTTTTGCTGAAAGGACAAGGAGTGGCACAGAATTACCGGAATCCATTGCACAGACAATGCGGAGACATTGATTTATATATAGGTCCCAAGAATTATGAAAAGGCCAACAAGCTGTTAAGGACAGAATCTACCGGAGAACACGAAGAGAATCATAAACATACATGTATACACTGGCATGGTGTAGACATAGAAAACCACCGCGTACTCTCCCGGCTCAGTTCTCCTTCCTCCGACAAGAGTTTCCAACAGGAAATAGCCCGGTGGCATGGTACAACTGTTTGCCGGAATCTAGAAATAGAAGGTTACCAAGTAACTCTCCCTCCCCTATCTTTCGATGTAGCCTACGTGCTGACACACTCTGCACTGCATTTCCTCAATGAGGGAATCGGACTCCGCCAGGTATGCGATTGGGCCAACATACTCCATACGCAAAAAGACAATATCGATCTTAAAGAAATTGCTGATTTACTGCAAAAATGGGGATTAAGCAAAGCTGCCAAAATATTCGGGGTTGTAGCCGTAAACTATCTGGGACTCCCCATGGAAGAGTTGCCTATCCCCTATACTCAAAAAGATATAGAAACCGGTGAATGGTTACTCAATGATATATGGCAAGGAGGTAATTTTGGACAACATAACCAAAATCGCAAGCAACGCCCTAAAGGATATTGGAGTGGAAAATGGTACACTTTCACCCGCGCCACTCAACGATGCCGTGAATTCGGAGCCTTGGCACCAGCCGAAGCACGTTGGTATCCTCTTATGCTCGCCGTTCATTCTGCTCAGGTACAATGGAATAAAATGTGGAACAGAAATTAATTAGAAAATAGAATGAAAAATAAGTATTTAATCGCCATAGGAACCCTGTTAGTAGTATTATTAGTAGGAGTTACCGTATTATTACTCTCTGAAAAGGAAACCAATAAAGAACTGGTACAGGAATTTCAACTGGAAAAGGAAGACCTGGAAAACGAATATACGCGCTTTGCACAACAGTACGATGAATTGAAACTGACAGTTTCCAATGACTCCCTGTCTGTACTGTTGGAACAGGAACAATTAAAGACCCAACGTTTACTGGAAGAATTGCGTACCGTAAAAAGCAGTAATGCCGCAGAAATACGCCGCCTGAAAAATGAGCTTGCTACTCTGCGTAAGGTTATGATAGGATATATCAATCAGATAGATTCCTTGAACCGCCTCACTGCTCATCAGAAGGAGGTAATTGCACAAGTGACGCAGAAGTATAACGATGCTTCCCGCCAAATCAGCAATCTGTCGGAAGAGAAAAAGAATCTGAATAAGAAAGTCACCCTTGCCGCCCAGTTAGACGCTACCAATATCAACATACAGGCTGTCAACAAACGGGACAAAACAGCTAAGAAGGTGAAAGATGTAGTAAAATTCAAAATAGGGTTCACAATCGTCAAGAATATAACTGCCGAGACAGGAGAACGTACTATCTACGTACGTATCACCAAACCGGACAATGATGTATTGACCAAAAATCCCGCGAATACCTTCCCATACGAGAACCGCGAACTGGGTTATTCCATCAAGAAGTACATTGAATACAACGGTGAAGAACAAAATATAACCGTATATTGGAACGTGGAAGAATACTTATATGCAGGTACTTACCGTGTAGATCTCTTCGCTGACGGAACACTTATCGGCTCGCAATCCTTTACATTGAACTAAAAAAGATTAAATTATTTTGAGGTCTCACTGAAAGCCTATACATTTGCATCGTTGTTTATGCAATTATTGTTGCTTCACAAAACAACGTTTTAATCACCTTAATAATGTATAGACACGATGAGAAAGTTCTTCTGTTTCACTTGGTTGGTATGTCTGACCTTCTCAGTCTGCGCACAAGAGGTTTTAAGCCTCGATAGTTGCCGTGCATTGGCCATTGCCAATAACAAAGAACTACTGATAAGCCAGGAAAAAATAAACTCTGCGCATTATCAGCGAAAGGCAGCATTTACCAATTACCTTCCCGACATTTCCGCCACCGGTGGATATATGCGCACCCAAAAAGAAATTTCACTATTGAGCGATGCCCAGAAAGGTGCATTAGGTTCAATGGGAACTCAAGTAAGCGGTGCTATGCAAAATGGTATACAAGGTATACTGACGCAGCACCCCGAGTTAACACAGAATCCACAGTTCATGGCGCTGATCCAAGCATTGGGCAACGCAGACATTGCTTCTCCTCTCAATGGTCTCGGAAACTCCCTCGTTGATGCATTCCGTACAGATACCCGCAACATGTACGCCGGTGCTCTGACGTTGACACAACCGCTGTACATGGGTGGAAAAATTCGTGCTTACAACAAGATTACCAAATACGCCGAAGAACTGGCACGCCAACAGCATGATAGTGGTCTGCAAGATGTAATCCTCAGTACCGACCAGGCTTATTGGCAAGTCGTATCGCTTGCCAGCAAAAAGAAGCTGGCAGAAGGTTACCTCAAATTATTGCAGAAACTGGAAAGCGATGTGGATAAGATGATTGCTGAAGGTGTCGCTACCAAAGCAGATGGTCTGTCGATAAAAGTAAAAGTAAACGAAGCGGAAATGACACTCACCAAAGTGGAAGATGGACTAAGCCTTTCCAGAATGTTACTATGTCAACTATGTGGTCTGGACCTCTCCTCTCCCATCCTCCTGAAAGATGAAAAGGAAGATGACCTCAAGCCCGATCCGGTAGCTGCCAACGGCATTGATCTCAATACGGTTTATGCTACACGACCGGAAGTACGCATCCTGGAACTTGCCACAGAAATCTACAAACAGAAAGTAAATGTCACCCGTTCTGAATACTTGCCATCATTGGCTTTGATGGGTAGCTACATGATGACCAATCCTTCTGTTTTCAACGGATTTGAAAAGAAATTCAAAGGCATGTGGAATGTCGGCGTAGTATTACAAGTGCCCATCTGGCATTGGGGAGAAGGTATGTATAAGGTAAAAGCAGCCAAAGCAGAGGCCCGCATCGCCCAATATCAGTTGGATGACGCCAAAGAAAAGATTGAACTTCAAGTCAACCAGTCGGTTTTCAAAGTGAATGAAGCTGCAAAGAAGCTGATTATGGCAGAAAAGAATCTGGAAAAAGCAGATGAAAACCTCCGTTATGCTACACTCGGATTTGAAGAAGGCGTGATAGCTGCCAGCAACGTACTCGAAGCACACACAGCCTGGCTTTCTGCCCAGTCCGAAAAGATAGATGCACAGATTGACGTAAAACTGACTGACATCTATCTGAAGAAGGCGTTGGGGAAGTTGAGAGTTGAGAATTGAGAGTTGAAAATTGAGAATTTATAATTCATAATTCATAATTACCTAAATGGATACCAAATCACAAAACAGTAACATGCTACTAGCGTTCTTAACGCTGACAGGCGTCATTGCCATTGTAGCCGTAGTGGGTTTCTTCATGTTGCGCAAAGGACCGGAAATCGTACAAGGTCAAGCTGAAGTCACGGAGTATCGGGTATCAAGCAAAGTGCCGGGACGAATTCTGGAATTCCGCGTAAAGGAAGGACAAAGTGTACAAGCCGGGGATACCCTCGCCATACTGGAAGCTCCGGATGTGTTAGCTAAGCTGGAACAGGCTCGGGCCGCAGAAGCCGCTGCTCAGGCACAGAATGAGAAAGCACTGAAAGGCGCCCGCCACGAACAGGTACAGGCTGCCTTTGAGATGTGGCAAAAGGCCAAAGCGGGACTTCAAATAGCCGAGAAATCTTACAAACGTGTGAAGAACCTTGCTGATCAGGGCGTGATGTCAGCCCAAAAGCTGGATGAGGTGACTGCACAACGTGATGCTGCCGTTGCAACAGAGAAAGCTGCCAAAGCTCAATACGACATGGCAAAGAACGGCGCGGAACGGGAAGATAAAGCAGCAGCTTCCGCTCTGGTAGATCGTGCCAAAGGAGCCGTTGCAGAAGTAGAATCTTATATAAAAGAAACTTATCTTATAGCCCAGACTGCCGGAGAAGTTTCGGAAATCTTCCCCAAAGTGGGTGAATTGGTAGGAACCGGTGCACCGATCATGAACATAGCCATACTGGATGATATGTGGGTAACATTCAATGTCCGGGAAGATTTGCTGCAAGGTCTGACAATGGGAACTGAATTCGAAGCCTTCGTTCCGGCATTGGATAAAAATATCCGTCTGAAAGTGAACTATATGAAGGATCTTGGTACTTATGCAGCCTGGAAAGCTACGAAAACAACCGGGCAATTTGACCTGAAGACTTTTGAGGTAAAAGCTTTACCACAGGAGAAAGTGGAAGGCTTGCGTCCCGGAATGTCGGTTATACTGAAGAAATGATTAAGGGTTAGTGATTAGTGATAAGTAAAGGAATGGCACGAGATAAGAAATATATAGCTTTGTGGAACGTCATGAAACGGGAAGGCCGACGGCTCGTTTCCCGTCCGCTGTACCTGTTCTGCATGGTGATAGCGCCGTTGTTCTGCTACGTGTTCTTCACGACGCTGATGGATTCGGGTTTACCGGTCAATATGCCTGTAGGGGTGGTGGATCAGGATATGACATCCACTTCGCGCCAATTGATGCGAAACCTGGATGCATTTGAGCAGACCGCCATCGTAGCCCATTATCCTACTATCAACGAAGCACGTGCCGCCATGCAGAAAGGAGAAATCTACGGATTCTACTACATTCCGAAAGGTACCACCGCCAAGGCGCAATCTCAACGACAGCCTACCGTATCGTTCTATACCAACAATACGCTGCTTATCGCCGGTTCTCTGCTCTACAAAGATATGAAGATGATGAGCGAGTTGGCATCGGGAGCCGCCGCACGCACCAGTTTGTATGCCAAAGGTGCTACGGAAGACCAGGCTATGGCATTCCTGCAACCCATCGTCATCGATACACATCCGCTGAACAATCCGTGGCTGAATTACTCCGTATACTTGTGTAACACATTTGCACCGGGTGTACTGATGCTGCTTATATTTATGATAACGGTTTACTCCATCGGCGTGGAAATAAAAGACCGTACCGCACGCGAATGGCTGCGCATGGGAAATAATTCCATCTATATCTCCCTTGCAGGAAAGCTATTGCCGCATACGGCTATTTTCTTCCTGATGGGAATATTATATAATGTATATTTATATGGCTTCCTGCACTTCCCCTGCAACAGTGGCATCATGCCGATGCTTCTTGCCACTCTCTGCCTTGTACTGGCTTCGCAAGGGATGGGTGTACTGATGATAGGTACATTGCCTACCCTGCGTCTGGGACTGAGTTTTGCATCCTTATGGGGAGTGCTTTCATTCTCTATGTGCGGACTATCATTCCCTGCCATGGCAATGCATCCGGTTCTGCAAGGATTAGCCAATCTGTTCCCGCTGCGTCACTATTTCCTGATCTATGTAGATCAGGCCCTGAACGGTTATCCGATGATTTATTCATGGATAAACTATGTGGCGTTACTTATTTTTATGATGCTTCCTTTCTTTGTCGTACACCGGCTCAAAGAAGCGTTGATTTATTATAAATACGTGCCCTAATGAAACATCTGACGTTCAAACAGAAAGTAGTACAAGGTATCCACGACCTATTCTATATCTGGATACGGGAATTCCGCACGACCTTTCGCGATCAGGGTGTGCTCATCTTCTTTGTGCTTGTCCCGTTGGTGTATCCACTGATCTATGCTTTCATTTATACCAATGAAACCATACGGGAAGTACCTGCTGTGGTAGTGGATAACTCACGCAGTTCGTTAAGCCGCGAATACCTGCGCAAAGTGGACTCCAGTCCGGAAGTGAAGATTGTATCTTATTGCGCCGACATGGAAGAAGCCAAACTGATGCTGAAAGATCGTCTGGCTTATGGCATCATCTATATACCTGCTGAATTCAGTGAAGATATTGCACGGGGAAAGCAAACACAGGTCAGTCTGTATTGCGATATGAGCGGATTGCTTTATTATAAATCTCTGCTGAATACCAATACCAGCGTGTCATTAGCTATGAATGCAGATATCAAAATGCAACGTGCCGGCAATACCACCAACCGCCAGGATGAGATTACCGCCTATCCGATAAAATATGAAGATGTTACCTTATTCAACCCCGCAAACGGTTTTGCGGCTTTCCTGATACCTGCGGTATTGATACTGATTATTCAGCAAACCTTACTGCTGGGTATCGGACTTTCTGCCGGAACAGCCCGCGAACAGAATCGTTTCAAAGATTTGGTTCCTATCAACCGCCACTACAACGGCACATTACGTATCGTACTGGGTAAAGGCTTAAGTTACTTCATGGTATATGCACTTGTATCTGTATATGTGCTCTGTGTAGTGCCACGCCTGTTCAGTCTCATTCAGATAGCTCAACCGGGTGTACTGACCCTCTTCATGTTGCCTTATCTGGCAGCATGTATTTTCTTTGCCATGACAGCTTCGATTGCCATACGCAACCGTGAAACCTGCATGTTAATATTCGTCTTCACATCCGTACCTTTATTGTTCCTTTCAGGTGTTTCCTGGCCGGGAGCCGCCATGCCGGATTTCTGGAGATACTTCTCTTATATCTTCCCGTCCACTTTCGGCATCAATGGCTACGTACGCATTAATAGCATGGGAGCTACACTGGGCGAAGTAGCCTTTGAATACCGTGCATTATGGATACAGGCAGGCATCTACTTCCTGACTACTTGCTGGGTATATCGTTGGCAGATTATCCAGAGCAGGAAGCATGTGATTGAGAAATATAAAGAGTACAAGAATAAATAATAATTTTCAGGAGATTATTATCCATTCTGCAGGACATCCTCTTTCTCCGGAGCAGTAGGCTCCGGCCTCCTTTCAGGGGCAAACGGGTCGAAATAATAAATATTTTTAGTATCCAACCAATGCAGGAAAAAGGGCAAGCGCCGCATAAAACGACTATAATCCTTACGCACGGCAGGCGTCCAAGCAGCTTCAGCAGCAGCTACAAGACGTGGGAAGACCATAAAATCCAATCGTTTGACATCAGCCACACGTTCTGTCCAAAGTGAATACTGCATACCCATAATCTGGCTTTCGTACCCCTTAAACAGATGTTCTATCGAGCGAGGGAATGAGAAGACATCTTCTATCGGATTATATCCATCCCAGTAACGCCCAACATTGTGTGTGGAATACTGTACAAAGTCGCCATACATCGGACGACGCGGAGTCATAATAACACGATATCCACTTTCGAGAGCTTTCAATAACTGATACCTACGATCATGACGCCACCACATCACTACTGCTTTATCCGGCGATACACCGGCATCCACAATCTCATCCCAACCGATCATTGTTTTACCTTTGGCAGCAATAATATCTGCCACACGGCGCACAAAGTATTGCTCCAATCCAGTTTCGTTCATTAAATGTTTATCTTTAATAAACTGCTGTATCTGTGAATCTGTAAACCATTCCTGATTACCGAAATGCACTTCATCACCTCCAATATGAATATAAGGAGAGGGGAACAGAGTAATCAGTTCATCCAGCACATCACTTATGAAACGGAAAGTTTCTTCTTTGCACGGGTGAAAAGTAAAATCTTTCCATCGCCCCTCACCACCACCGGACAATTCCGGATAGGCACGGCAAGCAGCAGTGGCATGTCCGGGCATATCGAATTCCGGCACAATCATTATGTGCCGTGCAGCTGCATAGGCAACAATATCTTTAATATCCTCCTGCGTATAGAAGGCAGCAGGTGACGACGGATCATGATAATTCCCTTTGGATCCAACCTTTGTCAACAAAGGATATTTCTTTATTTCAATACGCCATCCCGGTTCATCCGTCAGATGCCAATGAAAAACATTCAGGCGAAGAGAAGCCATTATATCAAGCAATTGCTTTACTTTCTCCTTACCAAAGAAATGACGGCTCTCATCAAGCATAAAACCCCGCCACGAATAACGGGGAGCATCATTGATTACACAAGCGCTCGTAGTGCCTTTCCCGGAACGCAAAAGTTGCTTCAAAGTTTCTTCTCCCCGGAATGCTCCGGTTACAGTAGCCGATTGAATAAAAACAGAATCGGGAGTTATCTCCAAACGATAAGCCTCATCAGCCCCCATAGTGCAATCCGGTGCAATACGCTGTACCACTCGTGACGGAAGTACATTATTTGTCTCAAGTGCCTTATTTTCGGCAATAGACAATACGAACTCTCCTTTTGCCGGGCGATATTGTGCCGGTTCAGGAATCACATTTTGTGCAGAGATAAAGACTGGCAGAAAAAGACTTACTGCCAACAGGTTAATTTTAGTTGTCATCATTGATATATCTTAAAACAATTTCCCATTTCGAATTCCAGTACCCCGCCCTTCACGATCTCATCATGCGTTATCCACAAACGGTTCAATTTCTTACCGTTCAATGATACCGACTGGATATAGATGTTCTGAGGCGAGTTATTATGCGCTATGATTTTGAAATTCTTACCGGAGTAAAAATGCGTATCCAGGTTTATCTCTACGCTTTCGAAAACAGGACTGGTAATCTCATAACGGGGATTTCCCGGACAAACCGGATGAATGCCCATAGCGGCCAATACATACCATGCCGACATCTGCCCTACATCTTCGTTTCCGCACAATCCCAGAACATCGTCACCATAAGCTTTATTACAAATCTTTCTCGTCCACTCCTGTGTCAGCCACGGGCAAGAAGAGTAATTGAAAAGGAATGGTACATGATGGTTCGGTTCATTAGGGTGATTATAATAATCGTTCCATAAAAAATCCTCCGGAACATTGGCAAAGAACTCTTCCAGTTCCGCATCAAACTTCTTTTGTCCTCCCATCAGAGCTTTCATTCCGTCAATATCATGAGGAACAAACCAACCTTGCTGGAAAGGATTACTTTCCGTAGTACCCTGATCCTGTGCCGTACGACCTCGCCAAGGCAACCAGCCTCCCCCCTTCACGCGGGCACGAAACCACTGTACGCTGTCGCACCACACATTCCGGTAAGCTTTGGCACGCTTTTCATATTCAGCTGCTTCTTTCTTTTTGCCCAAGGAACTCATGAGTTGTCCTAAGCACCAATCCGTATAAGCATACTCCAACGTATGGGAAAGACTGCCGGGAGTATATCCCAGGTTTCCATTACCAAACTGCTTCTGTGTATTCGCAGCATATTCAACGGCTTTCTGTACATCATACTCCCGGATCCCCTTTTCATAGGCATCCGCCAGCACCGAGATAGCGGGATTTCCCAACATACAGCCAGAATATGCATTCACTACTTCCCAACGCGGATAATACTCCTTCCCACTTAATTGCGCAATCTGAATCAAAGAGTTTATCTCATCATTCACCAATCGGGGATTAATCAATGTTTGCAATGGGAACTGACTACGGAATACATCCCAACCGCTAAATACAGTACGATAAGTAAAATTCTCAGTCTGGTGAATCTTCTTATCTGCACCGACATATCGGCCGTCACAATCAGAGAAGCAACGTGGATCGATCATTGTATGATACAAAGAGGTATAAAAGATAGTCTTATCCCTTTCGCTTCCCTCAACCTTCACCGAAGAGAGTGCCTGATTCCACAGATTACGTGTATTTTCTTTTACCCGCTCAAAATTCCAGTCCGGAATATCCTGTTCCAGATTGCGCTGGGCACCTTCCATGCTGACAAACGATATACCACACTTCAGTTGTACTTGTTCATCTTTCCGGGTAGGAAACTCTGTATAAAAGCCCAAATGCTTTCCCTGTGCTTTCCCGAGTGCAGGTATGAGCCGGGCATCCTTAATATAGTTGAAATAGGCCGGATTATCATTGGCGTCATTCTTTCTGCTAATACCCTCAGGAATAGAAGCACTCCAAACACCGTATTCCGTCAATGGGCGATCGAAACAGCAATAGAAGTAAACGGTATAATCAGATTTACCCGAGCCATTTCCCCAACCTCCACAAGCGGGCGTGCATTTCATCCATCCCCGAATCGTATATTCGTCCACTTTTTCCACATACTGTTCATCGGATGTACCACCAATTCTACGGGCCAGATCGATCTGGATACGTGACTTCTCCGACTCCGGATATGTGAAACGCAGAATCCCCGAACGAGGAGCGGATGTCAGTTCCACCTTCACCTGATAATCTTGCAAGTATACCGAATAGTATCCGGCCTGTGTAATCTCCGTATCATGGGAATATCTAGAACGGTAACCTTCCTCCGGTTTATTTTCGGTACCTTTGAATGTCTGCAATGGCCCGGTGGTAGGCATTACCAGAAAGTTTCCGAAATCACCATACCAGCCGATACCGCTTAAATGCGTAAAGCTGAAGCCTTCGATAGTAGAATGATGCCACGAATATCCGGGACCATTATCGCCACCGGTTTTAGTATCCGGACTCAACTGTACAAGTCCGAAAGGAGTACAACTTCCCGGAAAGGTTTTTCCCAACCCATGCCCCGACTTTCCGGCCTCTGCCGAAGTTGAAGCACCAATAATCGTATTGACATAATCCACCGGCTCTTTTTGAGCAAATGACAAAATAGAAAAAGAAATCAATAAAGCCGATAGCCAAAACCTGCCATGTTTCATAGAATAATAAAATAGAAAAAGTTACCGAATATGTTTTTTAATTAACGGATACAATACTTCCGCATAGCGCATAAAGCCCAGATCTGTAAAATGAATACCATCAACAGTAGCCTCACCATCGTGCCCGATGATATCCTTTGAAGAAAGAAGATAGATATTCTTCTCACCCTTTTTCTTCATTGACTGGAAAATAGCCGCAATCGTTTCATTTTTAGCTTTCACTTCCCTTGCAATCTTTTTATCGAAACGGGCATGAGTGAAAATAGGATCTTCTACAAAAAGTATGGGAGTATCGGGATGTTTGCTGCGAACGATAGAGTAGAATTTCTCCGCCCGTTCCTTCATCTGTTCCACTGTGGCATTAGGAAGGAAATCAAGCACAAACATGGAAGCATCCACCGTAGCTATAAGTTCCGCAATCTCCAGATCGAGCAAAGCATTACCGCTAAATCCTAAATTGATACATTCACGATTGAGCCAACGTTCCAGAATATTTGTATGAGCCATTCCGGGACGGGAAGCACAACCACCCTGCAAAATACTAGTCCCATAAAAAACAACGGGCTTCTCACGTACCGGCAAATCAACAGTAGGCTGGTCAAGCGTAGAAAGGCTATCCACACCGATTGCCAATGAGGTGACCCCGTCATACAAAGAGAGATATAAAAGATATTCCCGTTCTTCAGGATCCATATTCTTCACGATAGTAGCTTCATTTACCTTTCCCTGAGGACGCCCGCTACCGGCAAAAACCCACTTGCCATCTTGCAGACAATAAAGATCCAATCCTTTGATTCCAGTAGGAGTCATGTGGTTCATGCTTCTGTTATCCCTCACTTCCCACTTTGCCCCAATGCATGTAGAATTGGAACGGAAGCGCAAAGCAAGTCCGGCACTATTGCGTCCTAAATCCCAAAGCGGTTTGCGGGAAACAGATTCCAAAGAAGCCGGAAGGCGTTCGTAACGGGTAAGAGTAGCATCCATAGCTTTGCCCAACAGGGGAAAAGCGGAAGCATCGTGATAAAGAAGCTGGGCATGAGTAGAAGCTGCCAGCAACAATCCGAAAATTAAAGCTTTGGTTCTCATGATTTAATAGATATTAAGATGACCCAAAGTTACACTGAAAAACTACATTTTTCATTCGTTTTACATCAATTAACAAGCAAGATGTTCTACAGTTACGAAAGATTCGTAACTTTGGTAAAAACTATATAGTATGAAAAAACTCAATTTTCTCCTCAGCAGTCTGCTACTATGCATGTGCTGCACCATTCAAGCTAAAAACAAAGTGATTGAACAACCTCCGTTCATCGTAAGTAGCACCACCTCTATTGAAGTCAGCCAGGTCGAAATCAGTGACACGGCTACAGTCCTGCACATTTTTGCCAAATACCGGCCTAAAAACTGGATAAAGATTGCTTCGGGAAGTTACTTGCAAGATAATAACGGAAAGACTTACCAACTACGTTCGGGCATAGGCATCACACCGGATGCAGAATTCTGGATGCCGGAATCCGGTGAAGCTGAGTTTCAGCTGGTGTTTCCTCCTCTTCCCGCCTCCGTTACATCCATCGACTTCACAGAAGGTGCCGAAGTTGAAAATGGATTTAGTATTTGGGGAATCCAGTTGAAAGGTAATAATCTGCCGAAATTAGTACTGCCGAAAGAGGCTGTTATCCATAAAGCAGATAAAGAAACCGCTCTGCCTAACCCTGTCATCGAATATGGTAAAGCTACCTTGAAAGGTAAGTTACTGGATTTCCGTCTCGGCATGTCCAAGACCATGACTCTGGTATCATGGGAAAGTGCCAAAGGCGATATATCGGAAGCGCTGGTAGATATCCAACCGGATGGTAGTTTCAGCAAAGAAATATCCTTGGCAAGTACCACACCGGTCTCTATATATATGTCCGGCAGCTCACCCCTCCAACTATTTATGGAACCGGGAAAAACGACTGAAGTATATATCAATTTGCGTGAGATCTCCCGCCGCCGATCCAAATTCCATAGCGAGGGGAAGCCTTACGGAGAGATTATATACATTAACGGCCCCTTAGCAACCGTTGCACAAGAATTGAACCAGGATATGCCCGGCACCAATGTACAAGATAAAGTATATAAAGATATGAAGGCATTTGCCGGTATGGATATAGACACTTACAAATCAAAAGTACTGGAGTTGTCTGCTGAAGTGCAAACGGAAATAGATAAACTCCCATGCAGTCTGGCAACACGTCAAGTGCTCACCATCAATAATAAGTTGTCCACAATTGGGTTATTGCGTTTAGCTGCAAATTCACTGACATCAGCTGCCATACAGACCAATCAGATAACACGCGAAGAAGCTCAAGAATACTTTATGGAACGGGCACAGAAAATACCGGCTGACTATATTCCAAATGCTAACTTTGCAATACTGAACGATCTGCAAGCCACCCTGTCCAGCAATTACTCAAACATCGTAATCGGTTATTACCAGAAAAGTGGTGACCTTGCCAAAACTTGGGGAACAGACAACGGTATCTTCTTTGACATCGTCCGGGTTATTCCTCTTTATCAAAGCATCAAGAATTTCACTCCGCTGACTGAAGAGCAAATTAACACAATCAACACTTTCCCTTCCGCTTATCGTGAAATGCTGACTGTGGCCAATGATGAACTCCTGGCAAAGATTGAAGCCAATAAGAAAAAGACGGGATTCACAGTAAATGAAGCCGGTGAAGTCAGCGATGAAGACCTCTTTGCTTCCATCATTAGTAAGTTCAGCGGAAAAGTATTACTGGTTGATTTCTGGGCTACCTGGTGCGGTCCATGCCGCATGGCTAATAAAGAAATGATTCCAATGAAAGAAGAATTAAAAGATAAGGATATTGTGTATTTGTATATCACTGGTGAGACATCTCCGTTGAAGACATGGGAAAATATGATTCCTGATATTCATGGTGAACATTACCGTGTGACAGCCGCCCAATGGAATTTCTTAGGCAAGAGTTTCAATGTTTCAGGTGTTCCCACCTACCTCATTATTGACCGCGAAGGAAATATAAAATACAGACAAGTAGGTTTCCCCGGCGTTAAAACGATGAAAGAAGAGCTCCTGAAAGTAGCGGATCAATAAGAAAAAAGTACCGGACGGTACGAAGCCTGTTAAAAAGAAATGGCACTGCCCATCATTTACATTCAATGATGAACAGTGCCATTCGTTTTATTTCTCATCCGATTCCTACTTCCAGTCTTCGGCTCCTTTTTCTTTCAATTTGCTTGTAAAGGCTTTAGCTTTATCCATAGTCTCTTTTTCTTCTTCGGGACTTGCATAAGCAAACCTATAGCCTTTTATAACATTCCATTCGCCACGGGTAAAATCAGGAAATTCTACAGCAGCACAATTGTTATCCATAGAAAGCTCACCCAGTTCTGCCAGACAGCACCATTCTGCCAAGTCGTATACATCCAGGTCCAAAGGTAAACCGTTCTGCAAGCAATATACCAAACGGCTATCCATAATGAAGTCCATACCTCCATGGCCTCCTACTTCCTTAGCCATTTCACCATACTTCTTTAATATCGGATGCTGGAACTTTTCTACAAGCGCCTCCATTTCCTCTTTAGGCAAAAAGCTGTGGGTATTCAGATTATCAACTTGCGGTTCTACTCCTGAAGCGCTCAACTGCTTAGCATCAAGAGCATAACCCTGAATCGGATACTTATTGGCGAAGCCCTTGGTTCCGGTAAGCTGATACAAACGGTTATAAGGTTGCGGTGTCATCACATTATGTTGAATCTCGATAACTTTTCCGTTTGCCGTACGAATCAGTGTAGTTGTATGGTCACCGTTACGGAAATCATCACACTTCTCTCCGGTTCTCTTTTCTACCAGATCCTTACCTACAACCGACTTGGTATCCATAGCTACCAACGTTACCATACGGTCGCCACGATGAATATCAAATGCTTGCGCCACAGGACCAAGACCGTGAGTAGCATACACATCACCACGATGTTTCTTGTTGTAATCCAAACGCCATCCCAGTTTATCATTCTCACCATTTTTCCAGTAATGATCCCAGAACGGGCTCAATTCATGAATGTAAGCACCTTGTCCGCGAATCACTTCACCAAATACTCCTTGCTGTGCCATGTTCAGCGTATTCATTTCAAACCAGTCATAGCAACAGTTTTCCAGTATCATACAATGTTTGCGGGTCTTTTCACTCATGTTGATCAAGTCCCAACACTCCTGAAGACTCATAGCCGAAGGAACTTCTATAGCTACATGTTTGCCGTTCTCCATGGCGCACATTGCTACAGGGAAGTGGTGCAACCAGTCGGTAGCAATATAAACCAGGTCTATGTCATCGCGCTTGCAAAGTTCTTCGTATCCCTTCTCTCCCGAATAAACAGCTGCCTTAGGCAAAGATGCTTTCTGCAAATACTTCTGGCAGCCCTCAGCACGTGATTGTTCATAATCACAAAGAGCTACGATCTGCGTACCGGGAATATGGGTAAAACGCTCTACAGCACCGGGGCCACGCATACCCAATCCTACGAATCCTACTCTAACAACTTCCATCTTCGGGGCGGTCAGCCCAATCACACTCTGCTGCCCAGCCGGACGCTCGGGAGTTTTCACAATAATAGTTCCATTCTTCCATTCCCACTGAGTACCCTTGTCATTGGTTTGCACAGTAGAAGTTTGAGACGTGCATGCACATAATGCGACGCACATACCCAACAACAATGATTTCAAAACCTTCATGTTATATTAAATTTAAAGTAAATAATTAGTTCATCAGTTTAAAAAAGCATTACCAGCCGGCATGTTCCTTTTGGTTCTCGTAAAAATCAGCTTCTCTTTTCATTTCTCCATTGTACATCCATTCCATTTCATCCGTGTATTCTTTGCCACCGGAAGAAACAGTTGCTTTCAATATATTCTTCCCAGACTCCAAAGTAACCTTATCAAACACATAATGTACATCTGTATATCCCTTCCGTATTCCTGTCAATTCTTTTCCATTCAGGTAAACCTTAGGAGTTCCTATATTGGAATATACAGTTACGGTAGTTTCTTTCTTTTCACGATTTACGTTTCGCCGTTGTGTCAGATAAAGTACCGGTTCTTTACTCCAGTTTGCCTTATACCAGAAATAAGAATCTTTCTTTATCTTACGGTCAAAGGTAACCAATCCTTTTAAATTACGTGCAGGTACGCCCCCTCTTTTCCACATTGGGACTGCAAAATCGAATGTATTCCACAAATAAGAGGCTATAATATAAGGATGATTAGCTATAACACTCCATTGATATTCATGTGTTTTAGTCTGAAAAGTCTCCGGATAAAACGGTTTTCCCCAGTTCAGGGCATCACCCAGATATTCAGTCTGATGCTCTATATTGGCATCCGCTCCATATTCTGTTAACATGAGTTTCTGCCAGGGATATTCCTTCTCCAATTTCTCCACCCAAGGCTCTATGTCCTGAATTTTCTTCTCATACCAGCCAAAGTAACGGTTCATGCCCTGTACATCCGCATTTTGATTAACAGGATGATCGGCATGTCCATACCCATTGACGGATACGGTATAGCGGTCCGGATCTTCGGTCTTACAAAGATCATGGAGAGATTGTGTCAAAGAGGCTGTATATCCATGCGGATGATAAACCTCATTGTGAGTACCCCATATATAAATGGAAGGATGATTAAAATTCTGTCGAACCAGTTCACGCATCTGTTGATGTGCATTCTCCCACTCCTTTCCGGAAACACGGTTCACAAAAGGAATCTCCGCCCAGATAATCAAGCCCAACGTATCACAACGGGAATATAAATAATCGGATTGCTGATAGTGGGCAAAACGAACAGTAGTTGCGCCCAGATCCATAATGGTTTCCAGGTCAAAATCATGGTGCTCATTCTTTAAAGCACTGCCTACCTCCCACCAGTCCTGATGCCGAGTCACGCCATACATCGGGTATTTCTTTCCATTCAGGAAGAAGCCTTTCCCTGCCACTATTTCATAGTTACGAAGTCCCAGCGGCTGTACCATCTCATCAATCACTTTACCATCCTGCCATAGACGAGACACGACTTTGTACAGATAAGGGTCTTCACGCCCCTGCCACAAGTGGGGATTGTTCAGCTTGAAGGTTGAGGAATAGGCTTGTGTCCCCTGTGGGGTCAACAGGAAACTCTGCCGATGTGTCTTCACCTGTCTACCCTGGGCATCGTAAATCGTATTTTCCAACTCCGACTGTACAGGTGTCAATGATCCATTGTCCAGTTTTACTTTCACAGTAACTTCAGCCGACTGCTTGGAAACATTCTTTTGGGTAACATACACCCCAGGAGAAGCATAGTCTGTCACAACGATGTTACACGGGTCAGTCACCACCAACCATACCGGACGATAAATTCCTCCATAAACTCCAAACAGGTTGTGATTGACAGGAATAACATCAGGACGTGCCGTATTATCCGCTTTTACTATAATTTCATTCTCTTGTCCGAACTTTACCTGACCGCTGATTTCGCATGCAAAAGCCGAATAAGCTCCTTTATGTGTGCCAGCCAGATAGCCGTTAATATAAACTTCTGCACACGAACCGACACCTTCAAAGCGCAGAAATATACGTTTGCCTTTCATACTTTCAGGAAACATATACTTTTTGCGATAATAGGCGTCCCCTTCATAAAAAGAAGCTTCTTTCACCTGCATGTCTTTAGCATTCCAGGTATGGGGAATTTCAACTTTCTCCCAATCCCCACTCCACTTCTGTGCAACCTGCATAGCTTCTGTACCAAAAGGCCCTTTCTTGAATTCCCATCCACCGTTGAAAGAGATTACATCACGTGCAGAAACATCTGTACTACCAAGCAGAGAATATACGATCAAGCAAATACCAAATAATACTTTCCTCATATTCAGTTTATCATTTTATAGATTTGACATCCTGCCAGCAAAAATGCACCGACTCCATAGACTTCCGTCATTTCACGGGTCACCTTACGCGGATCGGCACCGATAGGCTGAACATATCCCAGCTTTCCATCCGGCTCCACCGCATCTACCAGTGCTTTCCAACCTTTTTCTATTGCAGGCATGAAAGAAGCCTTGTCCAGCAATCCTTCGTTCACTCCATAAGCAAGCGCATAGACAATGAATCCGGTTGCACTTGTTTCGGGCGACGGATAAGATGCAGGGTCCAGTAAGCTAGCATACCAGTATCCATCCGGGCTCTGTAATTCAGCTACACGCGTGGCTAATGTAACAAATAATTGTTTATAGAAATCATAGGAAGATTCCTCCTTAGGAAGTACCTGCAAGATTTCGGCCAAACCACCTAAAACCCATCCGTTGCCACGTCCCCAGAATACCTTCTTGCCGTTCGCTTCTTTCTTACCAAAGTAACGCCAATCTCTGTAGAATAACTGTTCGTCTTTATCATACAAGAAATCATAAGTTACTTTGTATTCCTGATTCATAAAGTCCAGATACTTCTTGTTCTGAGTCAATGCATAGAGTTTGGCATAAACAGGGGGAGCCATAAACAATGCATCACACCAGGACCAGCGATCCAGCGTCTCCGACTTGCGATAGTCTAATTCCAAGGTTGTTTCTGCCGGATTATCTACTATCCAATTGGCACGTGCCATTACGGGAGCAATCATTTTCTTATTGCCATATTTTATATAAAGGTCGATAAAAGGCTGTCCTACGGCAATAAAATCAGCATGATACATCCGCTTTCCAACTTGAAAATGATTGCGTTGACCAACGCGAAGCAACCACTTATAATAAGTACTGTCGCTGTCTTCCCTTTCTGTGAGGTCGGCCCAGTCCACCATTCCCATATACAAAGCGGCATGTGTCCAGTCCAGGTCATCATGTTCCGCATCTTTATTGGGATTAGCTATCTGCCAGTCGGCAACACGCTTCATGATACTTTTAACATCCGTCTTGTTGATGTTTTGAGCAAAGGGAGTAACTCCTGCCACAGAAGACAGGAGTACTACCAATAAAAGTTTCTTTATTCTATTCATCTCAGATAAATTACTCATTCGGAGTGTCCATCGGTTCAACATTATTCTCTGAACCATCGTATCCCGGAGTCTGATTGATATGTCCCTCCACATTGGATGAAATAGCCTTCAAAGCAATAGGCCAAAGTACATTGTGGGGAGCAATCGTATACGTATTACCTACAGAGTTCTTTACGCCCTTGTTATAAAATTCCGTTCTGTCCATGATTCGGTTGTAAAAATAGTTATTTTCCGTGAATTTATCCATGGAATACGTACGTCCTTTTTCATCTGCTTTACCAGTTTTAGCAAATAAGTAAGCAATGCGGGTCAATTCACACTTACGCGGTTCTTCATAGAAGAGTTCACGGGCACGCTCATCCAGAATCTGACTGATATTCACTTCATCGGCAGTCAAAAGACGTGCACCGGCACGTTCGCGTACTTTGTTTAAATCTTGTACGGCCAGATCCGGCTTGTCCAACCAAGTATACGCTTCTGCACGGAGCAGGTAGGTTTCTGCCAGACGGAAGACATACCAATCTGCCCAGCCACCACGCCACCAACTGGCTTTCTGGTCAGCAACATTGGATTTATAATGCGGCCATCCGCTCCAGCAACGAATCGTATCTTTAACAAGAATATCACCTTTATCATTATACAATTGTACATTCTTTCCATACCATTCGGATTTACCTTCCAGACTTGGATTATTATATTTCAAGTCTGATACATGTACCCAGTTACCGGGTGCATGACGTAGATCGGTATCATCCAACGTCCAAATCATATTCTGATGATACCATGTAGAACGCAAAGAGCAAACGCCACGGCCATACTCCAGCAAATAAGGATTCTTTGTCTGATTATTATCAACAAAAGCAACCTCTCCGGCAGGAGTCGTAATCTGTCCGGATGCCGGGAACCAAGGTACCAACTGACGTTTTATTTCCAGTCCGGCAGCGGAACGCATATCGCTACCTGCATCATAACGATCGATTACAATATAAAGACATTCCTTATTTTCAGGCAAAGATTTATTGTCTGATTGATGCAAATCCCAAATCACATTTTTAGAAGCATCATTTTTATCCACACCAAAACGCTGAGTCATCAATTGATGTACGCCATCATTGATTACTTTATTAGCTGATTCTACTGCATCGTTAAATTCGCCCAATGCCAGATTGATTTTAGTCAGCAAATGATAGGCAGCAGCCTGTGTTACCATACCGATATACACATCATTAGACAAATATGGAGCAGTACGGTCCAAGTCTTCTTTCAGATATCGCAAGATGGCCTCACGCTTCGTTGAATAGAAATCATAACGAGGTCCGGTCACTTCATTCACAATAAACGGAATATCACCATACTGATGTACCAAACGATAGTAGCGGAATGCCCGGTGAAAACATCCCAAAGCTTCTATCTCTCCTCGTTGTGCTTCTGTCATTTCCGTATCCTTAGAACGACTGAGAATCGTATTGGCATCCTTAATGCCCTTATACAAATAAGTCCAATAGTTATTTATCTGACTGGCATTACCTGTTAGGGAAGCCGAGGGATTAATTTGCCGCACCAAGTCCACAGGAGCATTCGAAGCATCCGTACGTCCGTTCACACTCATTTCTGAAAAGAAATACTCTGAAAGGATACAAGGTTCGGCCGATCCTGCCGTAGGATAGTAGTCGAAGTAACGAACATCGCGGTTCAACATATCCGTACTTGTTTTCAGTCCCTCATACGAATTAAACGTATTTTCCGGCGTAAAGAAGGACAAAGGTTTAGGTTCCAACCAATCGGAACATCCGCTTGCTGCGAACATCACTCCAAGTATACCGGTATAGCCTAATGTATATTTTATTAATTTTTTCATTATCAGTTCCCTTTTTTATAATGTCACATTAATACCAAATGTTATCGTTCTCGGTGTATTGCTGTCCGAATTTTCCGGATCGTAAGCAGGCCATCCGGTAAAATAGCCTACATTCTTCACAGTCAGGTTCAGTCGTAGCGCTTCCATTCTCAACGGAGATATCAGAGCTTTCGGGAAGGTATATCCCACAGAGATGTTATCAAGACGCAGGAAATCAGCTTTCTTATAAATATAGTAAGTTACACCGCTCGGACTCTTCGCACCTAAACGAGGATAGCTGTTGATAGGATTTTCGGCAGTCCAATAATCCCGTTTAATCTGATTTACCGTATTCAGCAAAGCATTGTTATTGGTGAAGCGGTCCATCTTCTTCACATGGCCCAGATAAGAGTACATACTGAATGAAATATCGAAGTTCTTGAACAATGTAAATTCATTACGCATATTCCAACGAACCTTCGGAGTCGTATTTCCCTGGAAAACCTTATCATCATTGTTGTATTTATAATTCTGGTCTACATCCAGAATCTTCGGATCACCGGGAATCTGGCTGTATTTAGCCGCTTCTTCCGCTTCATTTTCCTGCCATACACCCTCATATTTATATCCCCAAACTTCATCCAGAGCATGGCCAATGAAATATCCGTTGTCAATATCATCCGCTTCTTTCCTGCCTATCACCTTTCCGTCAGCATCTGTTATATCTTCCATAATGCCATAAAGATGCTTGATTGTATTCTTATTGTACATCAGGTTGAAAGTGGTGCGCCAAGTCAGTACACTGTTCTGAATATTGGTAGAATGTAAAGATAACTCCAAACCACGGTTCCAAATCTCACCAATATTAGCTTTCACACTGGAATAACCAATTAAACTTGGCAACTGGCGGTTGTTCAGCAAGTCGGTAGTACTCTTATGGTACACATCGATACTACCACCCAGACGTCCCTTCAGGAAAGTGAAATCCAATCCCAAATTATAAGAAGTCGTAGTTTCCCACTTCAGGTTGGGATTTGCCATATTATAGCAGAAGAATGTATTGATAGTGACCAACTGACCTGTAGCAGGATCTACATACATATATTTACGGGGATCCAACTGCATCAATGCAGCATATTCACCAATAGAACGGTTACCGTTCTTACCCCACGTAAGACGCAACTTAGCATATTCAAGCCATTCGGCATTCAGCTTCTTCCAGAAAGATTCTTCCGTAAAAATCCATCCAAGAGCCACAGAAGGGAAAGTAGCACGCGGATTGCCTTGTCCGAAAGCAGAATATCCGTCACGACGTACAGTAGCCGTAATCAGGTAGCGATTATCATACGTATAGTGCAAACGTCCCATAAGGGCATCACCAGTACGATAAATATCATCACTGTCTGCAATAGGAGAAGTACCATAGCCTATACCTCCATATCCCAGATTGTCACTCGGCTGGAAACCTTCATTCTTGGAAATTGTTTTCCAACGCTGGAATTTCTCCCAGTTCAGCAATCCGGTAAAGTCGAATGCATGTTTTCCAAATGTCTTATTCCATTTCAGCATATTATCCCATTGCCAGAAGAAGTCTTTCATGCCATAACGTTCAACGAATCCTCCTTGGTCGCCGGAATCCGGATGATCGGCTGATTTATGATACAGGTAATTGGTCCACTCGAAGCGGGGAGAATAAGTAGTTTGTAAAGAGAATCCCAACGGCAAATCCAACTTAAGATAAATGGATGCATTTAAGTTATTAACGTCATGCTTCTTACTTAGATAAGCCATATTCAGCAATGGATTAGTAGCATTGTTATTGTCATTCGGATAAAGTTTCAAAGAGCCATCCTCGTTATAAACATTTCCATAAGGAGACAAAGAGGTACTGAAACTTGAATAAACTGATCTGCCACTTTCATACATATTACTTTCGTCACGCGACGTAAACTGTGCATTAACACCATAAGTCAGAAATTTCTGCACTTTGTTTTCCAAATTCACACGAGCACGGATGGCGCTATACTTTCCACCTCTATTATTACTTTCATTCTTCACATAATTAATAGAAGAGTAATAAGACATTTCATCTTTCTTACCCGATACACTGACTGTATAGTCCTGCCGGAGTGCCGTACGAAGAGTCAGGTCTTCCCAGTCAACCGTTCTGCCTGCCATATAATTGGCTATTTCCGTATTAGTCATTCTCAAACGGGTGAGCCATACCTCAGTCGGTTCTCCAGTATCCGTACCCAGCCATTCTGCCAACTCTGTCCCACTCATATTCGCAGGATTGTCAAAGTATCCGGTAGCAGCCGTCTTATACTCAGTGCTCTTCATTACATCCTGACGAAAATTCACAAAGTCCTGTCCCTGATAAACTTCCGGCAAAGAGTTAACCATTGAAATCCCCCAACTACCATTAAAACTGATGGTCGGTCTCTTACCTCCTCCTTTTTTGGTAGTAACCAATACCACACCATTAGCTGCCTTAGCACCATAAACAGCTGCAGAGCTTGCATCTTTCAGGACATCTACACGTTCTATATCATTCGGATTGATATCCGTCATCTGTCCGCTATAGATAACACCATCCAAAACAATCAGCGGGTCGGTGCTGGCAGCAATCGTACTCTTACCACGTATCAACATACTTGTATTACCTTTCGCATCAGTTTCCATACCTACTGAAAGTCCGGCAACACCTGTACGCAACATATCCTGAATAGTCTGACGTTGTTCTTTCTCCATATCGCTACCCTTGATGGAAGCCACGGCACCAGTCAGGTCTTGCTTCTTCATCGTACCGTAACCTACTACTACAACTTCCTGCAAAAGTTTAGAATCTTCCTGTAGTTTAACGACAGCAGGAATGGAACCAGCCTTCAATGTTTGCGTAGTATAACCGATATAAGAAATTTGAATCCTGGCATCAGGCGCTACAGTTAAGGTATAGTAACCATCGATATTGGTGATAGTACCATTAGTGGTACCTTCAGCAATCACATTACCACCTATAATCGGCTCGCCATGTTCATCTACCACTTGCCCCTTGATAGTGATTCCATGTTCCAAAGCCTCAGGTTTATCTTTAGTAAACAGAGCTATCTGCGTATTGGTAACCTCATATTTCAGGTCTGTGTTTTTCAGCATGACATTCATAGCCTGCTGGGCAGTAGCTTTCTTCACTTTCAAGCTTACCTTCTGCTTTACGTCCACTTGATTGGCATCGTAGAAAAAAGTGTATCGACTGACTTTTTCTATGCGGTTAATAGCCTCTGAAAGAGGGAGATCGGAGAAGTCTACAGTAATTAGCTTCTCTTTTACTTGTGCTGATAAGGGCACACAAAGGATTAGTAGCAATAAAAATGCTACACGTTTTTTTAGAATCATGCTTTTCTTTTAGATTTAAAATAATTAGAATAATTGTGATAGGAAATTAGGATGAACGTTATCATCCCGTAACATTAGTTTACTTCACAGTATTGTGCATAGGCGATTCTTTTTAGGGTTAGAATTTAACATTTTACTTTTTATAAATACTGAGCTCATTATTTTCATTAAACGTATACCCAATCGGATTGATGCGCGCCATCAACCTAAGTATTTCCTCTAGAGGTTCGTTACGCAACGTAAAGGTATAGTGGATACTATCGGCGATAGTAGGATCCAAGTCGATTTTCACACGATACCATTTCCTCAGGAAACGGCAGATGTCCTGCAGAGAACGTTGTTCAAAGACAATCTGGTCCTTAGTCCAAGAAGCGGCAAAAAGTACATCATCCTTGGTGACAGACAATCTTCGACTACTCTTATTATAAGTTGCAGTCTCACCGGGCGCAAGATAACGGTGATCGTTTTCCGTATCCAGTGAAACCGATCCCTCCAACAGGCTGACATAGATATTCTCCATGTCCGGAAAAGCTTCTACATTAAACTTAGTACCATGGACAAGAATACGTACCCCATCTGTTTGTACAATAAACGGTTTCCGTTTATCATGAGCCACATCAAAGTAAGCTTCCCCACGCAAAGTTACCACACGTTCTTCTTTCTTATGTTGTATATCACATATCAATTTCGTATTACTATGCAGCCATACGGAAGATTGATCCGGTAAAGATGCCATGGACTTTCCTCCCATACTTTTATATTCCAGCAAAGTCGCTTCGGGAGTACCTGCCCACTGTCCCAGATAAAACGAAAAGCATACCACTATAACAATACATGCCGCCGCAACATATTTCCATATATGGAAGGTTGACTTCTGGTCAGGCTTCGCAACTGGTGGCGAACTACTAGTCTTCATCCGGCGACTAAGTTCTTTCCAATAATATGCCGAATCCGGCGTATAGCTGGAAGCATTGCTTTGTATTTTATCCCAAAGGCCTTGGAGTTCTTCGAATAACTCACGGTTACCGCTATCGGATAACCAAGCTTCGAGTTGACTATTTTCTTCCGAAGTACTTTCTTTTTTCAACTTCGAAATAATCAAATTCCATGGCATTTCTCTTATCATATTATCTTTTCTATTCATTCTTATTATAATGACACTAAAACAATCTACCACCCTTACGTTAAAAAGCTCTTTTTTTTCAAAAACCTGATTTTTTTATTGAAAGTTTACCATAAGCGTTTTAAAACATAGCAGAATGTACCCTCCTGAAAGCGACAAAAGGAACAATATCCTCCGTTCCAGGCCTGCTCCGTATCTGCTCCATACCAAGTCCATACCAACTCCACTCATTCTGCGACTCTATAGACGTGGAGCAAACATGGAGAAGGTAAGGCGTAGAAGAAAAACAGAACAGGAGCAGAATATATTTCTTATTATGAAAACACATCTTTTTTTTCAGATAGTAATAAAAGAAGATTTGGAAAATCATAATTACTTTTTAACTTTGCAAAATAACTTGATGACCATGACCACTAACGACGATATTCTTTTATTGAAGTTAATTAAAGAAGGAGATGAACATGCCTTTAAGCATCTCTTTGACAATTACTTTACACCATTATGTCGTTATATCAATATCTATCTGGATAACTTTGCAGAGGCAGAAGAACTTGCACTGGATATTTTTACTTATCTATGGGAAAACAGGGAACAGGTAGACATCAGGTTATCTTTCAAAGCTTATCTCTTTCAGGCCGCCCGCAACAGGTGCTTCAACGCTTTACGAGATCGGAAACAAACAACGACACTGGATGAAAACCTGCATGAAACCCTGCAGTACAAAGAGTATCCTACTTTAGAAATAGAGGAACTAAACAAACTAATACAGGAAGCTATATGTACTTTGCCGGACCGTTGCCGCGAAGTATTCCTGAAAAGCAGGCAGGAACAAATGGCAAACCAGGAAATTGCCGACGATATGAATATCTCGGTTAAAACAGTGGAAGCACAAATTACCAAAGCACTTAAAATAATCAAAAAGTCTCTGGGAGAGGGATATGCATACTTATTTTAGTCCCTTGAAACGCATTTTCTTCCAGCTATAGAAATAAGCATTTAGATTAATTAACTCACTGTTCATTGCTTTATTACGAAACTTTCGTAGCTTTGTATTGAATTCATCCAAAAACTTTTATTCCATGGAAAAATTAACGATACAAGAAGAAGAAGCAATGATCTACATCTGGGAACTGGGCAGTTGCTTCGTAAAAGACATTGTTGCCAAATATTCCCAACCGGCACCTCCCTACACTACGGTAGCTTCCATCGTCAAGAACTTGGAACGCAAACAGTATGTTACAGCCGCACGTGTAGGAAATACGTACCAATATACACCCGCTATCCGTGAAAGCGAATACAAACGTACGTTCATGAGCGGCTTTGTGCGTAATTACTTTGAAAATTCGTATAAGGAAATGGTTTCTTTCTTTGCCAAAGAGCAAAAGATTTCGACCAACGACCTGAAAGAGATCATCAATATGATTGAGAAAGGAAAAGAGTGAAGATTTATGATTCTTGATTTATGATTTATAATATCCGGAATAAGGAAAATATTTCATGATTCAAGAAACACATAAATCAAGAAGCGCATAAATCATAAATTATAAATCATACTTCAAAAGATGTTGGCCTATTTTCTAAAAATCAATGTAGCCATTGCGCTGTTTTATGCGTTTTACCGGCTATTCTTCTATAAAGACACGTTCTTCACGTGGCGCAGGGTTGCTCTGCTCTGTTTCTTTGCCGTATCTGCCGTCTATCCATTACTAAATATACAAACTTGGATTACGGAGCAGGAACCTATGGTAGCCATGGCAGATTTATACGCCGACATCGTTTTACCAGAGTTTACCCTGACGCCGGAAAAGACAACCTTCGACTGGAAATCAATCCTGCTCCAAACGGCTGGTTTTGTTTATTGGGGAGGAGTCGCTCTACTGGCTGGCCGCTTCCTTGTACAACTGGCAGGCATTATCCGGCTAGCTTTCCGTAGCCGGAAAACAAAGATTGGAAACACCAACGTACACTTGCTTAAGCAAGCAGACGGACCTTTTTCTTTCTTTCACTGGATATTCATTCATCCGGCTTCACATACCGAAGAGGAATTAAGCGAAATATTAACCCACGAACAGGCACATGCCAACCAATGGCATTCTATAGATGTACTTATCAGCGAAACTGCATGCGTACTTTGCTGGTTCAATCCCTTTGCCTGGCTCATGAAACGGGAAATCCGCACCAACCTGGAATACTTAGCGGACAATCGCGTATTGGAAACCGGGCATGATTCCAAATCCTACCAGTATCATCTGTTAGGACTATCCCACTATAAGGCTGCAGCAACTATCTATAACAGTTTTAATGTATTACCTTTAAAAAAACGCATCAAAATGATGAACAAAAAGAGAACCCGAGAAATAGGGAGAACTAAGTATCTTATGTTTCTCCCCCTGGCAGCCTTACTAATGATTATCAGTAACATCGAAGCCGTGGCCCGTACCACGAAAGAGATGGCAAAAGATGTCATAGAGGCTGTGGAAGAAAATCTGGCGCCAAACGAAACAGCACCGGATATGAAAGCTGCTACTGAACCGATACCGGCAGAAACACCAATGCCACAGCAGGATAAAGATAAGCTTGTGGTATACAAAGGGAAAGTAGTAGATAAAGATGGAAAGCCTGTAGAAAGAGCTGAATTCTTCATTGATGGCATGTACAAGCTGCCTCAAGACCAGTCATTTGTTACAGATAAAAATGGAAACTTTTCTTTCAAAGCATTTAAAAGTACTCCCATGATAGTGGTTTGGAAAAAGGATGGAAAACAAATGGCTGTGCAGGTTCCTGCCGAAACTCAAAACATATCAGACATGAAGATTGTCATGAATAGAGAATGGCTGAATCCTCCTGTCGATGATCCGGACAATCCGGTATTCGAAGTAGTAGAATCAATGCCAGAATTCCCGGGTGGGAGCATGACAGCAATGATGCAATTCTTATCGAAAAATATCAAATATCCGGTCAATGCACAGAAGAACGGAACGCAAGGGCGTGTCACTGTACAATTTATAGTAAACGCAGACGGCAGCATTTCCAATATAGGCATTATCCGTGGAGTAGATCCAGAATTGGATGGTGAAGCAGTACGTGTTATCAGTACAATGCCCAACTGGAAACCTGGTACACAGAAAGGCAAGCCGGTTCGGGTGAAATATACTGTTCCCGTTATGTTCCGCTTACCGGATGAAGATAAGAAAGAAGAGTACAAACCTGTACCTAAAATAGAAGAAACAGTAGTTGTAGGTTATGGTACCCGGAAAGAATCACCTGTAGAAGAAGGTCAGGTATTTGAAGTGGTAGAGCAAATGCCTTCGTTCCCAGGTGGGACGGAAGGACTTATGAGATATTTATCCAAAAATATCAAATATCCGGTAGGGGCACAAAAAGCAGGGACACAAGGACGAGTAGTTGTAGAGGTAATTATTGATGCAAATGGCAATGTTACCAATCCTAAAGTTAGTCAAGGTGTAGACCCATTATTGGATGCAGAAGCCATCCGTGTTACTGCCAATATGCCTAAATGGCAACCTGGTACACAGAGAGGGCAGGCAGTAAATGTAAGATATACATTCCCTATCATATTCAGACTGCAATAAAGTAATTATTTCCTAAAAAATTCTCTCTTACATAATAGGTTATCCGCACATCCTCCTCTGGTAGTCAATTTCAACACCAGGGGCAGGATGCAGATAACCACTAACTCCCTACACGATGAATAAACTAATTCTGTTTCCCTGCTTCTTGTTCATTATCAATACAATTAATGCACAGGAAGGCAAGAAAGAGTATTTGCAGAAAGTTCTCAATAAGATTGAGAAAATAGAATCTGCAAGCTATTACAACGTATCAAAAACCTGGGAACCGGGAGATACGATCCCCCTGTCTGAATACCGTCAATTAATTAATGAGTACAATAACCCGGCAGATTCTACTATTGGAGCAAGCTATATAGCTCTTGAGCCTGATGATACTAAAAAATTAGCTTTTGGTTACGATGGTCATGTAGGATCGCATATGTTTCATGATAAAAAAGGAATTATGATCGATGACTTCACAACCAGACCTCTACCTTTCAGATTAGTAGGACCTCCTTTCTTCAACTATACAAAGAGTATAATCCGTTATGCCCTAAACACGAACGATAACATTACTACTGAATTAAAAGAAGAAAAAGACTACTATTACTTTAAATTGGTAATCAATGAAGATAAACAAGTCGAGTTCTTTGGCAAAAATTATAAAATAGACAACCCATATTGCCTGGATCCAACTTCCGGCTATGAAATATGGATTAGTAAATCAAACGATTTACCATATCAGGTACGTAGGGAAATGTACCACAACATTTCTATGAATACCTGTTCGGATGTAGAAATCAATAAATTATCAATTAGTGATTTCAAACTATCAGATTATTTCCCAAAGGATTATGAAATTAGAAAAGTCGGAGAAAATAGAGCAGCTCCTACCTCATCTCTCGTTGGACAAAAGGCTACTGCATGGACTCTAAAAGATGAAAAAGAGCAGGATATATCACTTAGTGATTTCAAGAGTAAGGTATTACTTGTGCAATTCACAGGAATAGGCTGCGGTCCATGCCAGTTATCTATACCTTTCTTAAACAAATTAAAGAGTGAATTTAAGACTGACGCCCTCGACATTGTGGCTATAGAAACGTGGAGACGAAAAGCGCACGCACTTCAAAACTACATTGACAGACACCACATAAATTATAAACTAACCACTGGTACAGATGAAATAGTAAAAGCCTACCAAGCCAGTTCCGCTCCGATCTTTTTCATACTGGATGAAAATCGAGTGATAAGAAAGATAGTCACCGGATATAGCAAAGACTCTACTGACAAAGATATAGAGAATTATATAAAAGAACTTTTGTAGTACAAACAGAAAAATAAGAAAGAGATACCGCTCTCGGTTTATTGAGTACAGTATCTCTTTCTTATTATTAATAGGATGTTCTCTATTTATGCATTTGCACCACTTCCGTCGGTGCCATCTCTACATTCCGCTTATCTACCTGGCGAACTACACTCGCTGCCAATTGTAGAAAAGCACGCCCTGTCACAGTATTTTCATCAAGTGCTACCGGTGTACCTTTGTCTCCACTTTCACAAATACTTTGCACAATAGGAATCTGTCCCAATAAAGGTACATTCATTTCTTCTGCCAGTTTCTTAGCACCTTCCTTACCGAAAATATAGTATTTATTTTCCGGCAATTCAGCTGGTGTAAACCAAGCCATATTCTCCACTAAGCCCAGAATAGGAACATTTACTTTATCATTGACAAACATGTTAATGCCTTTACGGGCATCCGCCAATGCAACTGCTTGCGGCGTGCTGACAACAATAGCGCCAGTCAGAGCAAGCGTCTGAACCACAGTCAAGTGGATATCACTCGTCCCGGGAGGGAGGTCTATCAGGAAGTAATCAAGATCTCCCCAGTTCGCATCACCTATCAGCTGCTTCAAAGCATTGCTCGCCATACCACCACGCCACAGAGTTGCCTGGTCAGGATCAACAAAAAAGCCTATGGAAAGTAGCTTTATACCATATTTCTCAACCGGTACAATCAAGTCACGCCCTTCTACATTCTCTGCGTAAGGACGTGCATCCTCTACCTGAAACATCTTCGGCATAGACGGACCGAAAATATCAGCATCCAGCAAACCTACTTTATAGCCCAACTTTGCCAAAGCTACTGCAAGATTGGCAGATACCGTTGATTTACCTACCCCACCTTTACCAGAAGAAATTCCAATAATATTCTTTACCTGAGGCAATAACTTACCCGGTTCGGGACGTGCCGCCTGCTTACTCTCAGTAGCAATAACGACTTCTACCTCATTGGATACATAGGTATGAATAGCTGTTTCAGCAGCTTTTATTACAGACTTCATGAAAGGATCGGTCGGCTTCTCAAATATCAATGAGAAACTGACTTTCATACCTTCAATACGCAGATTATCGGCAACCATTTCCGCTTCTACAAGGTTCTTTCCGGTGCCGGGATACCGCACTGTTGCCAGTGCATCTAAAATCAGTTTAGGATAAAGTGTCATAATCTAAAATGTGATAAGGTGATAGGGTGATAAAGTGCTAACGTAATAAATTTCAATATGACAAGCATTAAGGTAATAACACCTTATCACTCTATCACTTTAGCACATTATCACTTTATAATTGTTATTTTGAAGTTTGCAGTCCGCTCCGCTTACTGCGGTTATAACTGCGATATTCATCTAACTCTATTTCTACATCGGGTTCATGCAGTTCACCTTCTTTCGGCAGATGAAACTTGATATATTTGATGTTCAACCCACGATCCAACCATTGTTGTTCATAATAAGTTTTAATACTAAGGATTTCATCAGCCATGCCGGAGTGATACAGATCTTCTGTCATCACATCCACTGGAAGGTTATTCTCCTCAATCATATAGCGGGTATAAGTGAACATAAAGTTACTATCTGTCTTGAGATGAATGATACCATCCGGTTTCAGGAATCTACGGTAGCGCTCCATGAAATAAGTGGAAGTTAAACGCTTCGTGGCCTTCTTCATCTGTGGATCAGAAAAGGTCAACCAGATTTCACTCACTTCATTTTCAGAAAAGAAACGGTCGATGATTTCGATATTCGTACGCAAGAAAGCAACATTCTTCATGCCTGCCTGCAACGAATCCGTAGCCCCGGACCACATACGGGAACCTTTGATGTCTACTCCGATAAAGTTCTTATCCGGAAATAGCCGTCCCAGTCCTACTGTATATTCACCGCGTCCGCAACCCAATTCCAAAACAATGGGATGGTCATTCTTAAAGAATGACTCATTCCATTTTCCTCTCATCTCAAAAGGCACGTTATCTACTGCCGAATAGGGATATTCGAATACATGCGGATAACTTGCCATATCGGCAAACTTCGCTAACTTACCTTTACTCATGCGTTATTCTACGATGGTTACCCAGCCATGTGTATCAGGTTCGTCACCATATTGGATACCACGCAGCTTATTGTACAGCTTCGTACAAATCGGTCCCGGCTTTCCGTCTTTAGAGATAACGTATGATTTTCCATTCTCCAAATCGTCGATACGCTGAATCGGGCTGATTACTGCCGCAGTTCCGCAAGCGCCTGCTTCTTCAAAAGTCTCCAGTTCTTCTTCCGGTATCGGGCGGCGTTCAACCTTGATACCCATATCTTCCGCCAACTGCATTAAGCTCTTGTTCGTGATAGACGGGAGGATGGAAGTTGACTTCGGAGTGATATAAGTGTTATTTTTGATACCGAAGAAGTTGGCAGCTCCACACTCATCGATATACTTCTTTTCTTTTGCGTCGAGATAGAACTCGCAGGAATAACCCAAGTCATGCGCTTTTTTGTTGGCACGAAGACTGGCGGCATAGTTACCACCCACTTTATAGATACCAGTTCCGTGAGGAGCGGCACGGTCATATTCGCGAATGATAACGTACGGATTGGTAGAGAAACCACCTTTGAAGTAAGGCCCTACCGGAGTTACAAATACCACGAACATATATTCTTCGGCAGGATGTACGCCTACCTGGGCACTTGTTCCGATCAACAGCGGACGAATGTAAAGAGAAGCACCTGTCTCGTATGGAGGAATGAAACGTTCGTTCAGTTTCACCACTTTCAGAATAGCTTCCTTGAAACGTTCAGTCGGAAGTTCAGCCATCAGGATTCCCTGACAAGTAGATTGCAGACGGGCTGCATTCTCTTCCAAACGGAAAATACGCACTTTACCGTCTTTTCCACCAAAAGCTTTCAAGCCTTCAAACGCTTCCTGACCATAATGCAGGCACGTAGCTGCCATGTGCAGATTCAGATGTTCGTCACTGCTCACTTCCAGTTCTCCCCATGCTCCATTGCGGAAATTAATTCTCACATTGTAGTCTGTCTTCATGTAGCCAAACGACAGATTCGCCCAGTCTATTTCTTTCATATTGTTATGTATTAGTTTATTTTCCATTGCATTGAAACGCAAAAATAACTTTTATTCTTCAGATTGCCTCTTTTCTTGCAATAATTTTTCGACTTCCTTATCTGCTTTCGTCAGTTTTTCGGTGCAGAAAGCTATTATTTCATTGGCTTCTTTGATTTTCTCACCCAAGATGTCAATATCCAATTCATTATTGTCTATCTGGCGAACAATCTTCTCGAGACGTTCCATTGCTTGAAGATAGGTTTCTTTTTTTGCTGCCACGATCGTTATATTTATTAAGAGTTAATGAGATTTGTTTCTTTTATCAGTTCCGATAAGACGGCTTTGCTCTACCACAGATTGCGCCTCCCCTTTCGAGAACCGGGTGACCAATCTGTCTCCCGACTTCAATGAGGATGCGTCCGTTACCACCTTCCCATCTCTTAGCGTGATGCTGTATCCACGACTTAACAATTTATCGGGAGAAGCATCGGCAATGCGTTGTTGCAAAAGTTCCAATCGGTGACGCTGGCGGGACAATAACGCCATTGTGGCTTGCGACAGATCCTTTCGGGCTGTCAGCAAGGCATAACGCGCCTCTGTCAGTTTCCGCTGTACAAGGTTCGGGATACGAGCCTGCAGTGTATCCAATCTTCTCCGCTCCCGCTCCAACAACATATATGCTCCTTGCCGAATGCGAACAGACAAATCTTCCAGACGGTCCGCCACTTCCGCAACCCGATGAATCAAAAGTTCCGCCGCAGCCGTAGGAGTTTTCACCCGGGTATGAGCCACCGAATCAAGCACTGTATCGTCACGTTCATGACCAATTCCGGTAATGATAGGAAGCGGGAACTGCGCACACGCAGCAGCTAATAGGTAAGTGTCGAAGCCGGACAAATCGGAAGTAGCCCCTCCGCCACGAATGATGACCACCACATCAAAATCATCAATACGGGCATTGACGCGGTCTAATGCAGCCAACACAGATTCTTCCACCTGATTCCCCTGCATCAATGCAGGAAACAGTTCTGTGTAAAAGAAGAACCCTCCGGGATTGTGCTGCAACTGATGACAAAAATCGCCGTATCCGGCTGCAGTAGCGGAAGAGATGACCGCAATACGTTGAGGAAGCTGAGGCATTTCCAATTCCTTATTCAAGGTCAGTACTCCTTCTTCCTCCAACTGCAACAGTATTTCTCGGCGACGACGGGCCATATCTCCCAATGTATAGGCAGGATCAATATCAAGCACGGTCAGACTGTAACCGTAAAGTTCGTGAAACTGGACGGTCACTTTCACCAGCACTTTAATGCCGGATGTAAACGGTTGCCCGGTCGTTTCCTCGAAATAGGGTTTCAGCAAACGATAAATGGTATTCCAAATCATACCGCGTGCTTTAGCGATAAGACTATTGCTGCGAGGATCTTTCTGCACAAATTCCAGATAGCAATGGCCTGTCGTATTGGAACGGACATCGCTCAGCTCAGCCTGTATCCAATATTCATCAGGCAGGCATTGCTCCAGACTACGGCGGACAAGCGCATTCAGCTCCAAAAGAGAAAGTCTTTCTCCACCCTCCCCCGAAGAGAAGGGGTTTGACCGCTTCGACTGATTTATAGTGTTTATCATACAGCAGCCATCTTATTTCTTTTCCTTAGAGGAGGAGTCTAGATAAGCCTTCCATAAGTCGGGTATGCCATAGCCATAAATATTGTCGGGGAAACCGGCTCTGTCACCCGAACGGCGAACAAGTTCGATTATCTCTTTTGCCGTCAGCTTTGGACAAGCCTGCCACAGACAAGCCACCATCCCACACATAATCGGAGAAGAGAAAGACGTACCGTTGGCACGGCTAAGATTGCCATTCGTTCCCATCACATCCGATCCCAGACCGACAGCCACCACATCAGGTTTCACCCGTCCGTCCGCCGTATTTCCTACGGAAGAAAACGGAGCCAACTCACCTCTTTTATTAATGGCGCCTACAGTGATCACATTTTCCGCATCTCCCGGAGGGGTAATCTTCTTCCACGAACCCGCACCGGAGTTTCCGGCACTGCAAACAACGACCATTCCTTTATCGGCCGCACGGGAAGCCTCACGTGACATCAACGCATAATGCCCGTTCAGATCACGGTACCTATAATTCTTTGTCGGATCATCAAAGGAATAATATCCGAGTGATGTATTCACCAAATCCACACCTACGCTATCGGCAAACTCAATAGCTGCCGCCCAATAGTCCTGTTCCACCAAGTTCTCCGAATACTCATCCTCACTGCGCAATAACCAATAAGAAGCTTCGGGAGCCGTACCGATCATGACATTCGGCTGATTCATCGCCATACAGGAAAGGACGGACATACCGTGACTGCTTTCCGCATAAATATCCGCCTCCGGGTTTACAAAGTCACGCACACCCTGAATATCGATATTCTTCATCGCTTCAATCTTATCTACATTATGGAATCCCGCATCAATAACCGCAATCGTCATTCCTTTTCCCTTGAAACCCGCATCATGAAGAAGGTTCGCCTTGCTCATCTCAATCTGGGTGCACGCAGGACCGTAAAGGCTGTCTGTACGCAGCGGCTTATTAATCAGCGAATCTCTTCGGGTAGCTTTTTCCATCTTTCCTTTCCATACTCTTTCCGCAGAACGTACAAAAGGCAACCGGGCAATCTCATCTATCAACACACTGTCATTACAAGAGACAGTAACGAAATTCTCCCATTTTCCGGTCACAAGTATGTGAACTCCTTTCCGACGGATAGCGTCTACATATTTCTTACATACCGGCAAATCGGTGGAATCAATCTTCAAGCCCTGTTTCTTTCTCCGTTCAATGGACTTTTTGGATAAGTACTTTTCCGGCTTTTGCAAAGAATAATCGGTAGCAGCCTTGTCTTTCAGACTGATACGATACTTCAAGGTATCTCCGGGAGTAAATTGGGCGAATCCACCCAAGCACACAGTTAAAGTAAGAATCAATAGTATAAACTTCTTCATCAGTTATCTTTATTTTATCAATTAAAATCCTTCGTTTTCCAAAATCACCAGA
>OGLT01000127.1_pt1 | contig 70750 bp, 69 predicted proteins | sample 1572911 | NCBI WGS metagenome assembly OGLT01 (sample SAMEA2582014, study PRJEB24529) | metagenome | biome: Human gut stool | place: China | collected 2011 | reverse complement strand
GAAAGCTGGCAGTAAAAACGTATTCGAAATCCATGGTACTACTCAGAGCAATTATTGTTCTAAATGTGGTAAGGATTATCCTTATGGGGCTGTTGTTTACCAATGTATCCATGATACTCTATAGTCTGGCTGGCGGATTATTAAGTCTTGCATGCATGGGACTTGCCAAAAAGGCGCATGGTTTTAGTATCCAGTGTGTCAGTATGATTGGCGGCATTACCCATAACCTTGGACAGATTCTGGTGGCTTTTGCAGTTGTACGGACATATGGTGTTTTTTATTATGTTCCGTTCCTGCTTCTGGCTGGTTCTGTGACCGGCTGGGTGATTGGCATGTTGGAGAAAACGATAGAGCCAAGACTGAGACATTATTTGCAGACTGAGAAATGAGAGGAGAAAGTAATACATGTATGCATATATTAAAGGGGAAATCGTAGATATCACAGAGGATAATGTTGTTCTTGAATGCCATGATATCGGCTATAATATTAAAGTTCCATTCAGTGTGGTTCAGAAGCTGCCAGGCATTGGGTCTCAAGTCAGAATTTATACATATACCTGTGTGAGGGAAGATGCTTTCATATTATATGGTTTCCTGACCAGGGATGATTTATGGATATTTAAGAAGCTTATTACTGTAAATGGTATTGGACCTAAGGGGGCTTTAGGTATTTTGTCAGCTATGACAGCGGATGATCTGAGATTTGCCATTATAGCAGGAGATTCTAAAGCAATTGCCAAAGCACCGGGAATAGGAGCCAAATCAGCAGAACGCATTATTCTGGACTTAAAGGATAAGATTACTTTTGAACCTGATAGTCTGTCAGAAACTGACATGAGTGTCAGTTCTTCCGGCTCTATTGATTCAACTGCAAAGAATGAGGCAATTGAGGCAATGAGCGCACTTGGCTATTCACCAGCGGAAGCTTTGAAGGCTGTAAAACAAATTGAAATTACACCGGATATGGATGCAGGAGCAATTCTGAAGGCAGCATTGAAAGTGATTCGTTAAAGTTTGTTTGGAAAGGTGAGGAGTGCATATGGCTGGAAGAGTCATTGAAACAAAAATGCTGGAGGAGGATATTAAACTTGAAGGCAGTCTACGACCTCAGACACTTCAGGATTATATCGGACAGCAAAAGGCAAAAGAGATATTAAGTATATATATAGAAGCAGCCAGACAACGTAATGATGCATTGGATCATGTGCTTTTTTATGGACCACCTGGACTGGGTAAGACCACACTTGCAGGCATTATTGCGAATGAAATGAATGTAAACCTGAAAGTTACAAGCGGACCTGCAATTGAGAAGCCGGGAGAAATGGCGGCAATTCTGAATAATCTGCAGGAAGGGGATATTTTGTTCATTGATGAGATTCACAGGCTTAACAGACAGGTGGAAGAAGTATTGTACCCCGCAATGGAAGATTTTGCAATTGATATTATGATAGGCAAAGGAACATCTGCACGTTCTGTCAGACTTGATCTGCCTAAATTTACACTGGTGGGGGCTACAACGAGAGCGGGATTGCTTACAGCGCCTCTCAGAGACCGATTTGGCGTAATTCAGCATCTGGAATTCTATTCTATAGAGGAACTTGTTTTGATTATCCAGCATTCTGCCAGAATTCTTAATGTGGAAATAGATGAGAAGGGTGCAGTAGAACTTGCACGCAGGAGTAGAGGTACACCACGACTGGCAAACCGTATTTTAAGACGTGTTCGAGATTTTGCACAGGTTCGTTATGATGGAAGAATTACAGAAGAAGTAGCCAATACGGCACTTGATCTTCTGGATGTGGATAAGTTGGGACTGGATCAGACAGACCGCCATATCCTTACTACTATGATTGATAAATTCCATGGTGGACCTGTAGGACTTGATACTCTGGCTGCTGCCATTGGAGAAGACAATGGTACGATTGAAGAAGTCTATGAGCCTTATCTGATCAAGAACGGATTGATCATGAGAACACCACGTGGAAGGGTAGTCACCGAGTTGTGCTATCATCATTTGGGGCTTGAATTTCCACAGTGATTTGATATAATAGAATAAATATAGGTTTACGTAAAGATAAGGCAATGTATAAGGGGGAGGTGTTCTATATGACTACAGATACAGAGGTAATCATTGGTGGCAAAGTTCTTACCATGAGTGGTCATGAAAGCGAAGAATACATGCAGAAGGTTGCATCTTATATTAATAATAAGCTTAATGAATATAACAAACTTGACAATTTCAAAAGACAGCCAATAGATACTCAGCATATCTTGTTGGAAATTAATATAGCGGATGATTATTTCAAAGCCCGTAATAAAGTTGAACTGCTGGAACAGGATTTAAAGGCAAAAGAAAATGAACTTTATGATCTGAAACATGAATTGATCGCGACACAGATAAAACTTGAGAATACTTCCAAATCCTTAAAAGAAGCACAGGATGAGATTAACGAGAACTCCAAGAGTATTATCCGTATGGAGACAGAATTAAAGGAATATCGTAAAGAAGATAATAAGGCAGCTAATCATTAAGATGGCTGCCTCTTTTACGCACGTAGTATATACGTGTATTTATGCAGGAGGATTCATATGAATCAAACGAAAATCGAACTTCTTGCACCAGCAGGAGATTTTGCTTGTTTTCAGGCAGCAATGAATGCAGGCGCAGATGCAGTATATTTGGGTGGAGATAAATTTGGAGCAAGAGCCTATGCACATAATTTCTCGGAAGAAGAAATTATAGAAGCATTGAGGATTGCTCATCTTTTTCAAAAGAAAATATATCTTACAGTAAATACCCTGATAAAGGAAAAAGAAATAGCAGACCTGATACCCTATCTGACACCGCTTTATGAGGCAGGACTGGATGGTGTAATTGTACAGGATATAGGCGCTCTGATGATGATGCGTGAGCATTTCCCTGGACTGGAGCTTCATGCTAGTACGCAGATGACAATTACAGGCGTCTATGGAGCTGAATTTCTCAAGCAGCTTGGAGTCTGTCGTGTTGTACCTGCCAGAGAGCTTTCGCTTGATGAGATACGTGACATAAAGGATAAGACGGGACTGGCTATAGAAACCTTTATACATGGTGCCATGTGTTATGCCTATTCGGGACAATGTCTTTTCAGCTCTATTCTGGGAGGAAGAAGTGGTAACAGAGGACGCTGTGCGGGTCCTTGCAGACTGCCATATACAGATGAACAGGGGCATGTGATCTATCCTCTCAGCTTAAAGGACATGTATACATTACCGATTATTCCTAAGCTGATTCAGGCGGGTATTGACTCCTTTAAAATAGAAGGCCGTATGAAAAGCCCTGAGTATGTAGCAGGAGTGACTGCAATGTATCGTAAATATATTGATGCATATCTGCAGAATCCGGACAAACCATATCATGTATCTCCAAAAGATGAAGCTGTTTTAAGGGGACTTTATATTCGTACTGATATATGTCAGGGTTATTATGAACAACATAATGGCAGAAATATGGTCACAATGAAAGAAGCAGGGTATTTGGGAAGTGATGATTCGGTTCTTAACGATATCCGTAACCGATATCTTAATATGAAAAAGACCATTGCAATTCATGGAAATATATCGGTATTTGCCGGGCAGCCCATTCAACTGACCCTGACCTGCGATAGCCTGAAAAACAAGGAGGGACAATTGCTCTGTGTTACAGAAGAGGGCAGTGAGGCAGGAGAGGCAATTAATAGACCTCTGACGAAGGAAGATATCAGTAATCGTATCTGTAAACTGGGAGATACGAATTTTGCTATGTCCAGGCTGGAGGTTTTGACAGATGGACAGTCCTTTGTACCGGTTAAGGTTCTGAATGAACTGAGAAGACAAGCCTGCCTACAGCTGGAAAATGCAATTTTGGCTTTGAATGAGAACAGACATACTGAGAAAAATAAAGCAGATTTGGAACAGCCTGTAAAAATACAGGACAAGCTGGCATGCCATGCGGACAAACAGCAATTATATGTACAGGTAACAACATTAGAACAGCTTCGGACAACGATTTGTTCATTGGTGGTACGTGGAATCTATGTGAATATAGACCTTGCAGCCAATCCGACTTATCAGGATGCTGTTATGCGGATTGTTAAAGAACATTCTGATATCAAATTCTTTTTGGCTCTTCCACATATTTTACGTAAGAGATCGTATCATATGTTAGATAGTTACAATAGACTGACTGAGTCAAAAACGTTCTCTGGTGTACTGATCCGAAATCTGGAAGAATTGCAATGGCTGGTCAATATTGACTATAAGGGTCAAATAATAGCGGATTATACATTATATGCATGGAATCAACAGACAATCGCCTTTTATCAGAAGTATTTTGACCGTCATACTATGCCGCTGGAGTTAAATCGTAAAGAACTGTTGCAATTGCAAAAGGATACGGATATGTCTGCTTATGAAATATGTATTTATGGAAGACTGCCACTGATGTTTTCTGCCAACTGTGCTAAAAAGACATTAACATCCTGTAATCCAAAGTCTTCTGAACCAGTACATCTTACAGACCGTTATCGAAATGATTTTCCAGTCGTTCAGAATTGTACACATTGCTATAATGTATTGTATAATACTGTTCCGATGTCCTTACATAATCAGTTCGACAGATTATATGCGGAACAATATGGTGTATACAGACTGGACTTTACTTTAGAGGATGAGAAAGAAACTGCCAGAATTCTGGAGTATTATGAACAGATATATTCAGGTGAGAAGAATATGGAATTCCCTTGTGCAGATTATACGAATGGACATTATAAACGTGGGGTAGAATAAAGTATGGTAAAAGCGATTATTGAATTATCAAATTACATATTGGTGCTGAATCTGCTGTTGTATACTATAATCAGCTTTGTGCTGCTGCCGAAGGAAGATGAAGAGCGTTCTTCATTTTTGCTGGTGTTACAGGATGTATTTATATTCATTAATCATCTTACAGGAAGCCTTGTGCTGTTATCAACCAGGCATGATATGACTTATTTATTCTATCCTGTTTTTCAAATGATTGCTATTTTTTCATTTTTTGTGTTGATGAGAGCTATTTATCCCAAATCAAATAGATTACTCCTGAATCATATAGGACTGTTATTATCTGTCAGCTTTGTTATTCTGACCAGATTATCCTTTAGCAGATCTGTTAAGCAATTTGCAATTGTAGCAGTGTCTATGATCATTGCACTGATTATTCCGTCACTTATGAAATATTTGCATCTGCTGATCAGAGGAAGGTGGATTCTGGGAATCCTTGGTGTTGTGCTTTTAGGTGCAGTGCTGGTAACAGGAAGTATTATCAATGGCTCGAAACTATCGTTTTCTATCTTGGGAATCTCTTTCCAGCCGTCTGAGTTTATCAAGATTCTGTACGTGATATTTCTTGCAGGAGTTTTATCAGAAGCCAGATCCAGGATGACAATATTCCTATCGGCAGTACTTGCAGCTGCGCATGTTTTGGTGCTTGTAGCATCAAAAGACCTGGGAAGTGCATTAATATATTCAATTACCTATGTGATACTGCTTTATATTGCAACACGTAAGCTTTTCTTTATTCTGGGTGGAATGGCAGGCGCAGCGGCAGCCTCCGTTCTGTCATATTATTTATTCTCTCACGTCAGAGTACGTATAGCAGCTTGGCAGAATCCATGGACAGATATCAGCGCTACCGGTTATCAGATAGCGCAGTCTCTGTTTGCAATTGGAACAGGAAGCTGGTTCGGCATGGGAATAGATGCAGGGTCTCCCCGGTCGATTCCTTATGTGGAGCAGGATTTCATTTTCTCCGCAATTTGTGAAGAGTATGGTATTTTGTATGGAATCTGTTTGGTTGCCATATGTGTCAGCCTTTTCCTGGAGATAGTACACATTGCCCATGTGTGTGAAGAGTCTTTCTTGAAATATGCTTCTTATGGATTGGGTATCGTGTATATTTTCCAGATTTTCCTGACGATAGGCGGTAATACGAAGTTTATTCCTTTGACAGGAGTTACCTTGCCGTTGATCAGCTACGGCGGTAGTTCTGTTCTGACTACTATGTTGATGTTTGCTCTTTTGCAGGGATTTTATATCTACAGATATGCGATCTTGACAGAGGGAGAGCTGCCTGCTGCACCACGTATTCAAATGAATGTGATAGCAGGAGTTTTCACGGCGCTGTTTGTGGCGATATCTGTATATTTGGTACATTTTGCATATTATGATAGTCCGGCGGTAGTGAATAATACTTATAACTCCAAGAGACAGGAACTTCTGGCAACCAAAACTACCAGAGGAGACATCCTGGCTTCTGATAGTACGGTGATTGCGACAACAGACCCGGATACAGATGAACGAATCTATCCGTTTGAGAATGTATATGCACATGCAGTAGGCTATGCAAGCCATGGTAGACTGGGGGTAGAACAGACTGCGGGAATATATCTGGTATCTTCAAATGTTTCTCTTAATAACAAAATTCAGGATGACCTGGCAGATGAGAAACATACAGGTAATTCTGTATATACGACGCTTGATCCACAACTTCAACAGGAAGCCTATAATGCACTGGGAATGTATGAAGGTGCAATTATTGTTACGGAACCGGATACGGGGCGCATACTCGCCCTTGTTTCAAAACCTGACTTTGATCCAAACACCATATCTGAGGTATGGGATGATCTGGTGAATGACAGTAACAGTTCAGTTCTGGTAAACAGGGCAACACAGGGGCTATATCCACCGGGATCTACGTTTAAGATATTAACGGCGCTGGAATACATTCGCGAGAATCCTCTTACTTATCAGAATTATTCCTTTGATTGTAATGGAAGATTCACCAGCGGAGAAGATACAATTCGCTGCTTCCATGGTACGAAGCATGGTAAAGTGGATTTTACGACTTCATTTGCCAAGTCCTGTAATTCTTCGTTTGCCAACATGGGATTGACATTGAGCAGAACCAGCTTTGAAGACACTCTGAGCAGTCTGTATTTTAATCAGTCTTTACCGGTAGATCTGACTACTAATATAAGTAAAGTATCCATAGGCACCAGCTCATCTGACAGTGACCTGATTCAGACGGTTATCGGACAGGGAACTACACAGATGACGCCACTTCATTTATCCATGATTACTTCCATGATTGCAAATCACGGTATCATGATGCAGCCGTATATAATAGACCGTGTTGAGTCCGCAGACGGTAATCTGATCAAGAGCTTTTCTCCTGATTCGTTGGGACAGTTAATAAGCGAAGAAGAAGCAGATATTCTCAAGAATCTGATGATTGCTGTGGTACAGGAAGGAACAGGAACACGATTAAAAGGACAGTCATACCAGGTCGCAGGTAAGACCGGATCTGCTGAGTACAATTCTCAATCTGATTCCCATGCCTGGTTTACCGGATTTTCCTATGATACGGATAGACCGCTTCAGGTTACAGTGATTATGGAAGGTGCTGGTTCAGGCGGTGAATATGCAGTACCAGTAGCGAAAAGAATATTCGACCAATATTATAATGGGTAATTTATTAAACTGAATTTGCTTGAATTTTTATACAATTAACGAATATTCTTTGTAATTTATCCTGAAAAGGTGTATATTATTATTAGGTATACAAAAGCAACAGAAGGGAGCTGAAATATGCTTAATCGTTTATTTGGAAATTATTTAGTAAACAGGGGATATTTAAACCCTGCTCAATTGGATGATTTGTTGGAAACAATTACTGAATACAAAGCCGATCCACAGACTGTCATTCTTGTAAATAAATTTTTACCATTATCACAGATTCGATTTATACAGCAGTCTCAGATGCAGGAAGAATCATTTACGGAAGCGGCACTTCGCCTGCAACTGTTGACAGATAATCAGATAGAACAGATAGTACAGTTCCAGTCATTGCCGGTCATGTGCTTTGCACAGTTATTACTGGATAAGCAGATATTGCAGACTGAAGACATTATGTGTGTGCTTGCAGATTTCCAAATGTATTATCAATTTACCGATGAACAGCTTCATGTTTTGTGCATTGATGACATGGAACAGATTATCCGTATTTTTGTTCCCTTCCAGAATCCCAGAATGCATGAATTGACAGTTACTTTGCTGCAGACAATAAAAAGGCTGATAGATAAGAATGTTTACCTGGATAAGGCATATATGGCACATTCTATTCAGATAGACCGGTATGCAGCACAGACATTATCCGGTGATCTGAATGTCAAGTTCTATTTGTCGGCACCTATCAACAATTTGCTGGCAATTGCCAATTATTTTGGCTCAGAAACGTATGATGTGATTAATGATGATGCTTTGGACAATGTAGGTGAATTCATTAATTGTGTAAGCGGTCTTTTTGCAACGAACCTTAGTTATGAGGGGATTGATGTAGATATGGATGCTCCCCGGTATGGAATGGAAGGTCCTTATCTTAATAATGGTAAAATCTACGTGATTCCTATTCATGCGAATCGCTTCAGTTTTCGTGCAGTATTTGAGCTGTGCCAATAAAAATCTATAAGTCAAAGGAGAACAGATTATGCATACAGCGATTATTATTGACGACTCTAAAACATCCCGATCAGTTCTCAGAACCATACTTGAAAAGAACGGTTATGAGATCGTAGCTGAAGCTGCGAACGGAGAAGAGGGATTTGAAAAATATTGTGATTTACATCCTGATTTTGTGACACTGGACATTACAATGCCTGTTATGGATGGCATTCAGACACTGGTTAAGATCAAAGAATACGATCCAGGTGCAAAAGTCATCATGGTTACTGCTGCCGGACAAAAGGGCAAAATGGTAGATGCAATTAAACTTGGTGCTGCAGAATTTGTTACAAAACCTTTTGAAACAGATCAGATTATCAGTATTATTGAAAGTATTGAAGAATAGTCAAATCAATGGCTAAAATACGCACCATATGGGAGGAAACGCCATGATTGAAGCTACAAGCTGTGGAGGCGTAGTAATTTTCAGAGGAAAGATATTATTATTATACAAGAATTTTAAGAACAGATATGAAGGCTGGGTCATGCCAAAAGGAACGGTAGAAGCCGGAGAGAAACATGTAGAGACGGCTCTGAGAGAAGTCTTTGAAGAGACCGGAGTAAAGGCTGCCGTAATCCGATATATTGGAAAAAGCGAATATTCATTTTCAGTTCCACAGGATGTTGTAACAAAAGAAGTACACTGGTATCTGATGATGGCTGACAATTATTACAGCAAACCACAGAAAGAAGAGTTTTTTGTTGATTCTGGTTATTATAAGTATCATGAGGCGTATCATTTGTTAAAATTTTCCAATGAGAAACAAATACTGGAGAAAGCATACCAGATGTACACTGAACTTCGAAAAAACAAACAATGGGTAAAACCACAGGATAATTCGAATAATGGAAGGTCTTAAAGACCTTCTTTTCTTTTATTATAAAATATGGTAAAATGATGATATGTTTTACATAACTTTGTACATACTAAACAATGGGAGCTGATATACATGCGTTTTTATAAAAGGTTATATGTGGGCTCATCTGTGAAAAAGAAGAGAAGACAGATTGTGTGGAAACTTAAAACCGGTAAAGTTATGCCGAATGTATACTGTATAGCTCTTGCAAATAATCAGGATATGTTGGAGATATATCATAATGCTGTTTTGAAACAGTCATATTACCGGAAGTATCCTCCATATATTATCGGGATTGCCGGAAGTTATCAGGAAGCAGTGGAATTAATACAGACCATGCTGATGGATACAATGGAATTAACAGGCACTTATGATGTACGTAAGATATGCGTTACTCTTGATTGGCAAAAGTGTAATTGATAAAAGGGGATTATATGTTCGGAATCATTTTGTCTATTTTAAAAATAATTGGAATTATTCTGCTGATTCTGCTGGCATTGGTTCTTTTTGTCCTTTGTATTGTATTGTTTGTACCAATACGCTATAAAGCAGATGGCTTTTACAAAGAGTCATACAAAATAGAAGCTGGAGTTACATGGCTGCTGCATATTGTGACTTTGAGGGTTTGTCAGAGCAGTGAAGAGGCATTGCATGTAATGCTGAAGATACTGGGTCTTACGGTATATGATAATACCAGACCAAAAGCTGATAAAAAGCAAAAGAATAAAGCTAAAGCCGCAAAGAAGAAAAAAGAAAAAAAGACTGTCTCAGAGAATAAACAGCCGGAGTTAAAAGGGGCATCTGTAGAGAGCCCAGCAGATACTCAGACAGTAGGCGATACTTCGCAGGTGGATATAGATACTGCAGAAAGCAATTCAGATGATGAAAAATTGAACTTTTGGCAGAAAATTATTAAAATTTTTCGAAAATTTATACATTTTTTTCAGAATATTAAGTACACATTTAGAAAATTCTATGATACAATAGTAAACATAAAAAGTAATGTATCTTATTATTGCAATGTGTTGTCGCAGGACAGCACCAAAGAGGCATTTCAAATTGCCGGAAAACAGATAAAACGTATTTTTCGTAATCTGAGACCACGTAAGTGGCATGTTTATGTCCATCTTGGAGCGGAAGATCCGGCAACGTTGGGAGATATTCTTGGCATCTGGGGAATGTTATATCCTTTACATGAAGGAAAGATAGCATTAGAACCGGATTTTGATTCTGAAATACTGGAAGGTGAATTTTTCTGTAAAGGCAGGATTCACATTTTTGTATATATATGGACCGCATATATAATTCTGTTCGATAAAAATATAAAACATTTGAAAAAATGTCTGTTACGGGAGGATGATTAACACTATGGCAGATAATAGCTTTAGCGGAATTGTAGGTTCTATGATGAAGGGGATGGAAGGTTTTCTTTCTTCCAAAACTGTAGTAGGGGAACCGACACAGATAGGAGATACTACCATTATTCCACTGGTTGATGTTACATTCGGCGTAGGAGCCGGCGCATCGACAAAAGATAACAAGAACGGTGGCGGTGGTGGTATGTCAGGTAAAATGACACCAAGCGCTGTTCTTGTGATTAAGAATGGTCAGATTAAGCTGGTGAATATTAAGAATCAGGATACAATGACGAAGGTACTGGATATGATACCTGATCTTGTAGATCGTTTCACGGCACCGAAGGAAGACATGCCAAGCGATGAAGATGCAATAAAAACTGCTTTTCCAGACAAAGATGAGAAGTAACAGCATATAATAGAATAAGACGGCAGACAGGACGGTATGATAATGAAAAAGCTGATAGGATATACAATGTTCTGGATTGCTGTTGGCATGGTTTTGATGCTGATTATCAGTGATGTTTGGATTGCTGTCATAATAATTGCTTTTTTGCTTATAGTTGGTTACAGTTTGTTTCACTGCCAGTAGTAAGGGTACTGGTATGGATTGTATCAATAATAGGGTGGGAAATTAAATATGAGGGATTTTGATGAGAGGCTCATGAAGGCTGAGACTTCTGATGAGGTAAAGAAACTCAAATTATGGATGTTTCAGGAGCAAGTCAAGATTCAGGCTAAGAAGGACGAATTGGACGAGTTAAGCCACAAGTTGCAGGAAGAAAAGAGGACATTGGAACGGGACAGAAATGCATTAGACATCAAGATTAAGACAGAAAATAAGCGTTTCGATCAAAATGAAATATTTATGTCCAAGAAGCAGCAGATAATAGAAAATGCTTTTCGACAGCTTGCTTTGGATCGGAAAGCATTGGAGTGTGAGCGCCTGAATCTTGAATATGAAAAAGGTAAATTTGCAAAGCAGAAATTACATTCCAGGGCAAATTCTGATTCTATGAGTGCAGGAACATTTGAAAATAATTATTGCGGAAGCTGCGTATTTTTTAGAGGCGTAGATAATGAGCTTGCCTTGCGAAAGAGATATAAGGAACTGCTGAAGATTTTCCATCCGGATAATCGGTGCGGTGACACTAAGACTTTATTACTTATTCAAAAAGAGTATGAAAAAATGAAGAGACAGTACTATGAAGTGTAGTACTGTCTCTTTTTGTAATTAAATTCTGTAAACTAAAAACAAGCAGGCAAACCTACTTGTTTTTTAAATAAATTATGCTCTTTCAACGCTTCCGGATCTTAAGCAGCTTGTACAAACATGCATTCTCTTAGTAGCTCCGTTTACTTTGCATTTTACTCTTTTAACATTTGAATTCCAAATTGCGTTGGATCTTCTATGAGAATGGCTTACGTTGTTTCCGAAATGAACGCCCTTGCCACAAATATCGCATTTTGCCATAGTTAGCACCTCCTTGACTAAACTAAGTCATTCGACTCACAACATTAGTATCTTACCAAAAAAACATTCATATTGCAAGCAATATTTTTAAAAAGAGTAAAAAATATATGAATTATATAGAAATATAGGTTTCTTTTTTGCTCATTTGCGGTTATAATAGAATCGAATAATTTTAAAGGAGGATTTCTATGAAAGGTTCAATGAATACCCATTTGGGAAATATTGTTATTGATCCGGAAGTTATCGCACAGTATGCAGGCAGTGTAGCTGTTGAATGCTTTGGCATTGTCGGCATGGCATCCGTTAATGTGAAAGATGGCCTGGTGAAATTACTTAAAAAAGAAACTATTACTCATGGAATACAGGTTAATATCGTAAATAATAAATTAATTCTTGATTTTCACGTTATTGTTGCATATGGTGTCAGCATCATCGCTGTATCTGATAACCTGATTAGCAATGTGAAATATAAAGTAGAAAATTTTACAGGTCTCGAAATCGAAAAAATCAACATCTTTGTTGAAGGCGTTCGAGTAATAGATTAAGGAGGATTCTAGAAGTGGGCTTAAATATAATCGACGCGCAAATGCTTTCAAAGATGTTTCTTGCCGGTGCAAAGAACTTGGAGCATAAGAAGGAATGGATCAATGAATTAAATGTTTTCCCTGTTCCTGACGGCGACACCGGTACAAATATGTCTATGACAATTATGTCTGCTGCTAAAGAAGTGGCAGCAATCAAGGAACCTAATATGGCTGCCTTGGCTAAGGCAATTTCATCAGGTTCTCTTAGAGGCGCAAGAGGTAATTCAGGTGTTATTTTGTCTCAGCTGTTCAGAGGCTTCAGCAAGGTGATCAGTGAATATGATGAGATTAATGTAGCAATCCTTGCTTCTGCATGTGAAAAGGCTGTTGAGACAGCGTACAAAGCAGTTATGAAGCCAAAGGAAGGTACGATTCTGACTGTAGCCAAGGGCGCTGCCAAAAGAGCTAATGACCTTGCTGTAGCAGGTGAGAAGGATCTTGAGATCTTCATTAGCGAAGTGATCAAAGAAGCTGAGGTGGTTCTGGCACAGACTCCGGAGATGTTACCTGTCCTGAAACAGGCAGGCGTTGTAGATTCAGGTGGACAGGGTCTTGTAGAAGTATTAAAGGGTGCTTATGACGCATTCCTTGGTAAAGAGCTGGATCTTACAATTGAAGCTGCACCTTCCAAGCCGGCAGCCAAGGGCTCCATGTCTCCTAATATTGAGGCACAGGCGCAGGCAGAGATTAAATTCTGCTATTGTACACAGTTCCTGATTATGCTTAATAAGACATTTAACATCAAACAGGAAATGGATTTTAAAGAGTATCTGGAATCTATCGGTGATTCTATCGTTGTAGTTGCCGATGATGAGATCGTGAAAGTTCATGTTCATACAAATGACCCAGGACTTGCAATGCAGAAGGCACTCTTGTATGGCTCTCTGACAACTATCATTATTGAGAATATGCGTCTTGAAAGAGATGAAAAAGTCTCAGATATGATGGAAAGAGAGATGCAGCAGCCGGTAATCGAGAAAGAAGATACACAGGAGCAGGAAGCACCTGCTGCCACAGCTGAGCATAAGGAAACAGGTTTTGTTGCTGTATCTATTGGTGAAGGAATGAATGAAATCTTCAGTTCTCTGGGTGTTGACTACATCATTGAGGGTGGTCAGACAATGAACCCAAGCACAGAAGATATGTTGAATGCAATTGATCAGATCAATGCGGATAACATATTTATTTTCCCTAATAACAAGAATATCATTCTGGCAGCGAACCAGGCAAAGGAACTGACAGAGGATAAGAATATTATCGTTATTCCTACTAAGACTGTTCCACAGGGAATTACAGCTATTATCAATTATGTTCCTGATATTTCCATAGAAGAGAATGAAGCAGTCATGACAGAGGAAGCACAAAATGTTGCTACAGGTCAGGTTACTTATGCAGTACGTGATACTATGATCGACAACAAAGAAATTCATCAGGGCGATTTTATGGGAATTGGTGATAAGGGAATTTTGTCTGTTGGTACAGACCTGCAGGAAGTTGCTTTTGAAATGGTATCAGAAATGATGAAGGATGATTATGAACTGATCAGCATTTATTATGGCGCAGATATTTCTGAAGAGCAGGCACAGGAACTTGTGTCAAGAATTCAGGAGAAGTATACATCCTGTGACGTAGAATTACAGTTTGGCGGACAACCTATCTATTCTTATGTAGTTTCTGCTGAATAATATAAGATAATAAATATATAGAAGGCAAAGGGAACGGTTATTCCGTTCCTTTTTGTCCCTGTGGGTATTTTTATGAAATTAACAGATCCTATAACAAACGTGAAGGGCGTAGGGGATAAAACAGCAGCCCTGTATCATAAATTAAATATCTATACGGTATATGATCTGATAACACATTATCCAAGAGAATATGAGGAATGGCAGGATATTACGCCTATTTCTGACATGCAGGTCAATCAGGTGCAGGCAATACATGCTACTGTAATCAGCGTACCACAGACTTTGCATGTAAAACGTAATATGTCTATTACCACTGTTCATGTGAAGGACAGTACAGGACAATGTGATTTGGCTTATTTCAATATGCCGTATATCAAAAATAATCTGCAGCCCGGCAAGCAGTATATATTGCGGGGGCAGGCTGTTATGCGCCGTAATGTCCTTACACTGGAACATCCAAAGATTATTACGGGAGAAGAATTTATAAAGCATCTGCATACGCTGACACCGATTTATTCTACGACTAAGGGGCTGACGGTACAGGCAATTGCCAAAACAGTCCGAAATGCCCTGGATGAACTGGCATTTTATGATTATTTCCCGGACTTTATGCGTACAGAATATGATTTGCCGGAGTATGCACAGGCAATGCGTGACATTCATTTTCCAGAGAATCGTACGGCTTTGATTGCAGCCCGTAAAAGGCTTGTATTTGAAGAATTTTTCTTCTTTATCCTTTCTGTTATGACATTAAAGGATATGTCTGAGAGATCGGTGAATGATTGCCCTATGATGAGAATTGATGCATGTCAGGAACTGATAGACAAGCTGCCATATCAATTGACTGGAGCACAGACGAAGGTCTGGGCGGAAATCGAAAGAGACATGTGTTCTGCACATCTGATGAATCGACTTGTGCAGGGTGATGTGGGATCAGGTAAAACGATTGTTGCAATACTGGCTATGTTTATGTGCGTTATGAATCATAAACAGGCGGCTTTTATGGCACCTACAGAAGTGTTGGCAAAGCAGCATTATGAATCTATATCTCAGATGGCGGATCAATATAATCTGCCTTTTCTGCCTGTGCTGTTGACTGGTTCACTGACTGCAAAGGAGAAAAGGATTGCAAAAGAGAAAATCAGTCAGGGTTTATGCAATGTGATTATCGGAACGCAGGCATTGATTCAGGACAATGTGGATTTCTATGATTTAAAGCTGGTTGTCACGGATGAACAGCATCGTTTTGGCGTAAAACAGAGAGAAACGCTGGCTATGAAAGGGCTTTCACCACATGTACTTGTCATGAGTGCAACACCTATACCGAGAACACTGGCACTGATTCTGTATGGAGATCTTGATATATCTGTCATGAATGAATTGCCGGCGGACCGCCTTCCTATCAAGAACTGTGTGGTAGGGACAGATTATCGCTCCAAAGCGTATCAGTTTATTGCCAGGGAAGTGACTGGCGGCAGACAGGCTTATGTCATTTGTCCGCTGGTTGAACCGGGAGATGAGGAGAGTGAGCAATCAAATCTTGAGAATGTCATAGAATATACAGAAAAGCTTCGGGCTGCATTGCCTGAGTCGATTCGTATTGCATATTTACATGGGCAGATGAAACCCAGGGATAAAAACCGGATTATGGAAGAATATGCAGCACACAATATAGATGTTCTGGTATCGACTACTGTAATTGAAGTAGGTATTAATGTACCGAATGCAACGGTTATGATGGTTGAAAATGCTGAAAGATTTGGACTTGCACAGCTTCACCAGCTGAGAGGGCGTGTTGGAAGAGGAAAATATCAGTCTTATTGCATTTTTATCAGTACGACTAATAATAAAGGTACTATGGAGCGATTGCAGGTATTGAATAAATCGAATGATGGCTTCTTTATTTCATCGGAAGATATGAGATTGCGTGGTCCTGGTGATTTATTTGGAATCAGGCAAAGTGGACAATTTCAGTTTCAGATAGGCGATATCTATCAGGATGCTACAATATTGCAATCAGCACAGCAATGTGCTTCACAGGTATATAAAAGTTATATACAGAATGGAAAAGTACCAGAACCACAGTATGCGGAAATTTGGCAGCATTACGAAGAGAATATTGCCCGTAGTGTTGACTTTATAAGCATCTGACAGTAGAATAAAAGAGTGTAGCTGTTGTTTATGATACTTCTACACAAGAGTAAGAGATACACAATAGGGGGTTAACTATATGTCAAGAATTGCAGTAGTTACTGACAGTAACAGCGGCATTACACAAGCGCAGGCTAAAGAATTAGGTGTTAGTGTCATTCCAATGCCTTTTATGATTGATGGAGAGACTTATTATGAAGAGATCTCTTTAAGCAGAGATGAATTCTATGAAAAACTGGCAGCTAATGCAGATATATCAACTTCACAGCCGTCTCCAGAATCTATACTTAATTTGTGGGATTCTTTATTAGAAAATTATGATGAAGTTATTCATATTCCAATGTCAAGTGGATTGAGTGGTTCCTGTCAGACAGCAATTATGCTGTCACAGGATTATAATGGTAAAGTTCATGTTGTGAATAACCAGAGAATTTCTGTTACACAGAGACAGTCAGTTTTAGATGCGCTCGCATTGATTGATGCAGGTAAGAGCGGAGCTGAGATCAAAGAGATTTTGGAAGCTGACAAATTCAATTCTACTATCTATATTATGATTGATACATTATATTATCTGAAGAAGGGTGGAAGAATTACACCTGCTGCGGCAGCACTGGGAACTTTGCTGAAATTAAAGCCGGTACTCCAGATTCAGGGAGAGAAGCTGGATGCTTTTGCCAAAGCCAGAACGGTAAATCAGGCAAAGACTATTATGATGAATGCAATAAAGAGCGATATAGAAAAGCGATTTGGAGGCGTATCGAAAGATAACCAGATTTATCTGCAGATTGCACATACACAAAATGAAGAAGCTGCAAAGGCTCTGGCACAGGAACTTCATGAGGTATTTCCAGATTACCCGATCTATATCGACCATTTATCATTAAGTGTTTCCTGCCATATTGGACCAGGTTCATTGGCGATAGCATGTTGCAAGAAAATGTCTATTTAATAATTGATATGGATAATAAAAAACAGCCGTTTGAAAAACGACTGTTTTTTTGTGCGCCTTACGACGCACAGTATATTTTATAGGATTTATTTTATGCAAGAGCTGCTGTAATGATAGCCATGGAATATACTTCAATAGCATTGCATCCACGGGATAAATCATTGATAGGTGCATTTAAACCTAAAAGGATAGGACCATATGCTTCGAAGTTACCCATACGCTGTGCAATCTTGTAACCGATATTGCCGGCATTGATATCAGGGAAGATAAATGTATTAGCATGACCTGCTACTGCAGAATCCTTGCACTTTGTACGTGCAACACGAGGAGATACAGCTGCATCGAACTGAAGTTCACCTTCGATAGGAAGCTCTGGATATTTAGCTTTGGCTTTGTTAGCAGCATTGCGCATCTTATCAACGTCTTCGCCCTTACCTGAACCAAGAGTAGAGTAGCTTAAAAATGCTACCTGAGGATCCATGCCAAATACTCTGGCACATTTTGCTGTTTCACCAGCGATCTCAACTAATTCATCTTCGGTAGGCTTGATGTTAATAGCACAGTCACCCATTGCCAGAACTTCGTTTTCGCCTGTTGCAGATGGACGAACAAGAATGAAGCAGGAAGATACAATGCTGTTACCTGGCTTAGTCTTTACGATCTGAAGAGCAGGACGAACTGTATCAGCAGTTGAATATGTAGCACCGCCAAGAAGAGAATCAGCAACACCCATCTTAACTAACATGGTTCCAAAGTAATTAGGCTGTTTTAATACCTTTCTTGCTTCTTCAGGAGTAACACCCTTGCTTTTGCGAATCTCGCAGAAAAGATCTACCATTTCATCGAAGCGGTCATAATTATTAGGATCAATGATAAGAGCACCACGAATGTTGAATCCGCTTTCCTCAGCTGATTTATATACTTCTTCTTCATTACCGACAAGGATCGGATGAAGGAAGCTACTTGCTAAAAGTCTGGAAGCAGCCTCCAGAATACGAGGATCAGCGCCTTCTGTAAACACGATCTTCTTAGGGTTCTTCTTTAAAATTTCAATCATTGTTCCGAATCCAAACATATTAAATTCCTTCCTTTTCTTTAGGTTATTATTGTTGTTTCTATGTAAGCGTTTACACCGTTATTTTATGCAGTGTTTCGCTATGTCCTAACTTTATTGTATACAAATTTTTTACATTTGCAATCCTTGTATTGAAATAAATGCACAAAATTTTCATTTTTTTACATGGATTCTTTATTTGTAATGATAGGGATATTCTGAATTTTGTGATAGTGGTTACATGAAATCAGTTACATTTAAAACAATACATGTAAATAAAGTGTTACAGTATCGGAAAACATATGTTTGAATAAGTGGCATTTTTTGTTTGCAAACACTGAAAGATATGCTATAATCAGAGAAGTGCGTTATGTATACATAACGTATTATATTTAGAAAGGCTTAGGTTTTACAATGGCAAAATCAACCAATGTATATGACGCATCAAGTATTACCGTTCTGGAGGGACTTGAAGCAGTAAGAAAAAGACCTGGTATGTACATAGGCAGTGTATCGACCAAGGGTCTGAACCATTTAATATATGAAATAGTAGATAACTCTGTAGATGAACATCTGGCAGGGGCATGTACGAAGATCGAAGTTACACTGGAAGCAGATGGTTCTGCGACAATCAGTGATAACGGACGAGGCATCCCTGTTGGTATGCATGCGAAGGGAGTCAGTGCAGAACGAGTTGTATTTACAACATTACATGCCGGCGGCAAGTTTGATAATTCTGCTTATAAGACAAGCGGTGGCTTACATGGTGTTGGTTCTTCAGTTGTGAATGCGCTGTCTACACAGCTTACAGTTACAGTAAAGAGCGGTGGACTGATTCATCAGGATAAATATGAATATGGCAATCCTGTTATAGAACTGGTAGATGGTCTGCTTCCTGTTATCGGTAAGACCAGAGAGACAGGAACTACTATCAACTTTACACCGGATCCTTCTATATTTGACAAGACCTGGTTTAAGGCAGAAGAAGTTAAGAGCCGTCTGCATGAGACTGCTTATCTGAATCCCAAGCTTACAATTGTATTTCGCGATAAGAGACTCGAAACTCCGGAAGAAATCATTTATCAGGAACCGGAAGGTATCGTTGGTTATGTGAAAGACCTTAATAAAAATAAAGAAGCAATTCATGACATCATTTATTACAGTGGAAGCAGTGATGGCATTACTGTAGAGTGTGCATTTCAGTATGTAAATGAATTCCATGAAAATGTTCTTGGATTTTGTAATAATATATACAATGCTGAGGGTGGTATGCATCTGACCGGATTCAAGACCATGTTCACGACCATTATTAACAATTATGCGCGTGAGCTGAACATCCTGAAAGAAAAGGACGTCAATTTTACCGGTGCAGATGTGCGTAATGGTATGACAGCAGTTGTTTCCATTAAGCATCCGGCTCCAAGATTTGAAGGACAGACTAAGACGAAACTGGATAATCAGGATGCTGCCAAGGCAGTCAGCAAAGTGACCGGGGATGAGGTACCCCGTTATTTTGACCGTAATGTAGAAGTTCTGAAGAATATTATCGGCTGCGCAGAAAAAGCTGCAAAGATTCGAAAGACAGAGGAAAAAGCCAAAACCAATATGCTGACCAAGCAGAAATTCTCCTTTGATTCCAATGGTAAGCTTGCAAACTGTGAATCCAAAGACTACAGCAAATGTGAGATCTTTATCGTAGAGGGTGATTCTGCCGGCGGCAGTGCGAAGACTGCACGAGACCGCAGCTTTCAGGCAATTCTTCCTATCCGTGGTAAGATACTGAATGTGGAAAAGGCAAGCATTGACAAAGTTTTGGCAAATGCAGAGATTAAGACCATGATCAATGCTTTTGGGTGTGGTTTCTCAGAAGGATATGGCAATGACTTTGATATCACGAAGCTTCGCTATAATAAGATTGTGATTATGGCGGATGCCGATGTGGATGGTGAACATATCAGTAATCTGCTTCTGACTCTATTCTACCGTTTCATGCCGGAGCTGATCTATGAGGGACATATCTATATTGCAATGCCGCCTCTTTATAAGGCAATGCCGGCAAAAGGCAAGGAAGAATATTTGTATGATGATAAAGCACTGGAACGTTATCGTGCGAAACATAAGGGACCATTTACACTACAGCGATACAAAGGTCTTGGTGAAATGGATGCCCAGCAGCTGTGGGATACGACATTGAATCCTGAAACAAGAATTTTAAAACAGATTGAGATAGAAGACGCCAGAATGGCATCTGAAATAACCGAACTGCTGATGGGTACAGATGTTACACCACGTAAGACATTTATCCATGAACATGCAACAGATGCAGAACTTGATATTTAAACATGAGGTAATAAATGGAAGAGAAGATTATTAAAACAGAATATTCTGACACCATGCAGAAATCTTTTATCAATTATGCAATGAGTGTCATTATTGCCCGTGCTCTGCCGGATGTCAGAGATGGGCTTAAACCGGTTCAGAGACGTACGCTCTATGATATGTATGAACTGGGAATCCGTTATGACAGACCATACCGTAAAAGTGCGCGTATCGTCGGCGATACCATGGGTAAATATCATCCCCATGGAGATAGTTCTATTTATGATGCACTTGTTGTAATGGCACAGGATTTTAAAAAAGAGATTCCACTTGTAGATGGACATGGCAATTTTGGTAATATAGAGGGTGATGGTGCTGCAGCAATGCGATATACAGAGGCACGCCTCCAGAAGATAACACAGGATGCCATGCTTGCAGACCTGGATAAGGATGTAGTGGATTTTGTACCTAACTTTGATGAGACAGAAAAGGAACCAAGCGTACTGCCTTGCCGTTTCCCAAATCTTCTTGTAAATGGTTCTGAAGGTATTGCAGTTGGTATGGCTACCAGCATTCCACCACATAATCTAGGCGAAGTCGTTGATGCAATGAAGGCTTATATGCAGAACGAGAACATTACGACCAGGGAACTGCTCCATTATGTAAAAGGACCGGATTTCCCTACAGGCGGCATTGTATGCAATAAGGATGAATTGCTGGACATTTATGAGACAGGCGTTGGTAAGATCAAGCTTCGTGGTGTAGTAGATGTTGAAAAAGGCAAAAATGGTAAATTGAACCTGGTTATTTCTCAGATTCCATATACTATGATAGGAGCCAATATCAGTAAATTCCTGCAGGATATTGCGGCTCTCTATGAATCCAAGAAGGCACCGGAGATTGTTGACATTTCCAATCAGTCTTCTAAAGAAGGAATACGTATTGTCATTGAACTGAAGAAGGATACCGATGTAGAGAATTTCAAGAATTTACTGTATAAGAAGACACGCCTTGAAGATACCTTCGGAGTGAACATGATTGCCATAGCAGATGGCAGACCTGAAACACTTGGACTAAAGAGCATTATTGCGAAAAATGTAGCATTCCAGTATGAAGTCGCAACACGTAAATATACCAATCTTCTGAATAAAGAGCTGGAGAAACGTGAGATTCAGGAAGGTCTGATCAGAGCCTGCAATATCATTGACCTGATCATTGAGATTTTGCGTGGCTCCAAAGACAGAAATATGGTAAAAACGTGTCTGACCAGCGGTGTTACTGATGGGATTCATTTCCGCTCGAAAGAATCAAGAATCATGGCATCGCAGCTTAATTTCACTGAAAAACAGGCGAATGCCATTCTTGATATGCGTCTGTATAAATTGATTGGGCTGGAGATTGATGCCCTGATGAAAGAACACGAAGAGACAACAGCCAATATTTATCGTTATGAAGATATTCTGGAACGCAGAGATTCCATGGCTCAGGTCATTATGCAGGATCTTGACAATCTGAAGAAAGAATATAATTCTCCAAGACTGACAAGGATTGAGAATGCCGAAGCGGTTTACGAAGAAAGAAAACAGGAAGAAATGGAAGTTATGTTCCTGATGGATCGCTTCGGATATTGTAAGACAATAGATATGTCTGCATATGAACGTAATAAAGATACTGTCCAGGCAGAAATGAAATATATCGTAAAGTGTAAAAACACCGGAAAAATATGTGTCTTTACCAATATAGGACTGTTACATACAATCAAGGTATCTGACATTCCTTTTGGAAAGTTCAGGGATAAAGGAATGCCGGTAGACAATATCAGCAATTATGATTCTGCAAAAGAAGAGATTATTACCATTACAAGCCAGTCGGAGTTGAATTTATATCGCCTATTGTTTGTGACAAAGCAGGCTATGTGTAAGATCGTAAGCGGCGGTGAATTTGATGTGGCAAAGAGAGCTGTAGCTGCTACAAAGCTGAATGAAGAGGACGAGCTTGTCAGTGTTGTTGTCCTGACAGAACAGCAGAATGTCATTTTACAGAGTGCAAATGGATTCTTCCTGCGCTTCCCGATAGAAGAAATATCTGTTATGAAGAAAAATGCGGTAGGTGTACGTGGAATACGTTTGAATGAAGGCGATTATATTGAAAATGTCTACTACACAGGCATGGAAAATGACCAGAGTATTACTTATAAAAATAAAAATATAGAAATAAGCAAAATAAAACTCGGAAAAAGGGATGCAAAAGGTACGAAATTAAGAGTATAATATATCTGTTAAAGAGACCAGGAAAGGAATTTATAATATATGAGAGTGATTGCAGGATCAGCAAGGAGACTTCTTTTGAAGACTCCTGATGGCTTAGATACACGTCCTACTACTGATAGAATTAAAGAAACATTATTTAATATGCTTATGCCATACTTATCTGGCGCAATTTTTGTAGATCTGTTTTCGGGAAGTGGTGGTATCGGCATTGAAGCACTGAGCCGTGGGGCACGTAAGGCTTACTTTGTGGAAAACAGTCAGAAAGCAATAGACTGTATCACAGACAATCTGCAGCATACACATCTAAATGAACAGGCTGTTGTTGTAAAGCAGGATGTTTTTGCTGCAATCAGAGGAAGCATCCGTGAAGATGCCGTGGACGTTATTTTCATGGATCCTCCATATGACCAGCAATATGAGAAGAGGGCATTGGAAATCCTGAAAGACTGCTCTTTTGTAACAGAGGATACATTAATTGTGGTAGAAGCTTCTCTTGATACAGATTTAAGTTATGCAGAAGCTCTTGGCTACACGATTGAAAAAGAAAAAATATACAAAACCAATAAACATGTATTTATTGTAAGGAGTTAAAGCAATTTTATGAAAGCTGCAATATACCCGGGAAGTTTTGACCCTATGACATTAGGGCATCTGGACGTGATCAGAAGAGCGTCCAAAATGTTTGATACTCTGATTGTCAGTGTGTTAGATAATAAAGCTAAGAATGCGTTGTTTTCTGTAGAAGAACGTGTTAGTATATTAAAAGAAGCCACGAAAGATCTGCTTAATGTTCAGGTAGATTCCTTTCAGGGGCTGTTGATTGATTATGCAAGACAAAAAGATATTCATGTGTCTGTCAGAGGACTTCGGGCTATTACAGATTTTGAATATGAGCTTCAGATTGCACAGACTAACAGCAAGTTATCCAATGGAATGCTGGATACGGTATTTCTGACTACAAGTCTGGAATATGCTTATTTAAGTTCTTCCAGTGTAAAGGAAATTGCTTCTTTTCATGGAGATATCTCCCAGTGTGTTCCTGATTTCGTTGCTAAGCTTGTATATGAAAAGTATAAGGATAATTCCAATGACCGCTTAATAAAATCAGACAAATATGGAGGAGTGCTATGAGCAGCAGAATCGAACAATTAATTGATGAGATTGAAGCATATATTGATAATTGTAAGTACAAAGCTTTTTCAACAGATGTTATTATGGTGAATAAGGCTGAAATTGATGAATTGCTTCGTGAGCTTCGTATGAAGACACCGGAGGAAATCAAACAGTATCAGAGAATCATCAGCAATAGAGAAGCTATTTTGGATGATGCCAAGCAAAAGGCAAAGGAACTGATTGATAATGCTACTGTTCAGACTAATGAACTGATCAGTGAACACCAGATTATGCAGCAGGCTTATGCACAGGCTAATGAAATTGTTGAACTGGCAACGAAGCAGGCTCAGGAGATTCTGGATAATGCTACAACAGAAGCTAATAATGTGAAGATTGCAGCTATGCAGTATACAGATGACATTCTGGCTAATCTGGGTAATATTATTACACATTCTATTGAAGTTTCTACAAATGATTATAATACAATGCTGGCGAATCTGAGACAGATTGACAGTATTGTTTCTGCTAACCGTGCTGAGCTGAATCCACCAGTGGAAGAAACCAATACAGCACCGGAAGGTGAGACTGAGAAGCTGGACGTCATTTAATTCAAATGAAGTATCTATAAACAAACCCACAGATTACTGTGGGTTTTGTCGTAAGAAAGGGGATTCTATGAGAAAACGATTGTATGCACTATTGGGTATTATTCTTTTTACAGTTGCGATACAGACAACTATGTCTGTACAGGCTGCGGAACCACTTGTTGTTGTAATTGATCCTGGGCATGGCGGTGACAATCTTGGAACAGATTATCTGCCGATACCTGAGAAAGACTATGATTTTATAGTTGCCATGTATATGAAAGCATATCTGGAACAGTACCAGGATGTAAAAGTATATCTGACCCGTACCGGTGATGTGGCAATGTCTCATAAGGAAAGAGCACAGTTTGCTAAAAGTGTAAACGCTGATTTTCTGTTTTCACTTCATTTTAATGCATCCATAGAGCATACATATTATGGGGCAGAAGTCTGGATACCATCCAGTGGTTCAGCGTATAGCCAGGGATATGGCCTGGCAAATGAATTCCTGACAGAATTCCAGGAAATGGGTATTTATAACCGCGGTATTAAAACAAGAATTGGTAAAACAGGAAATGATTATTATGGAATCATTCGACAGTGTGCACTGGTTAATATTCCATCGGTCATTGTTGAGCATTGCCATGTGGATCATCCATATGATGTTGTGAATTTGCAGTCAGATGACAGATTACGGGAATTTGGAGAAAGAGATGCAAGAGCAGTTGCAAGATATTTTGGATTGACTTCAATAGATAATAAAACCAGTTACAAAGACTATGCACCCCTGGCAGTTCCAACACCACAGGGCAAAGTCTATCAGGATTCTACATCGCCTGAAATTGCTATTGCAAATCTGGTAAAATACGATAATTCCAATAAAACATTGACCTGTAACTTGACTGCATCAGACAATGAAACCTGCATTCAGTATTATGCATATTCTTTTGATAATGGACTCAGCTGGTCAATATTATGCCCGTGGAACGGTACAAATAATACTATGACTATAACAGTCAATAACGTACCTGCGTCTTCGGGAACAGTTATGTTTAAGGTATGGAATCAATATGACCAATCTACAGATACGAATGTGATTACCTATTAGGCAGGGACGATAAGCCATAATGTATAATAAAAAAGTGATATGGTGAAAATGATTAATTTGTGCAGGATATAATTAACAACAGACAGATTGGCTTTTTCTAAAAAACTGATTGTCTGGAGCAAACAGGATATTCCATTGAAGCTCAGAGCGACCATAATCCAGAATACTTTATAGGTATCTGGCATTGAAGTATGATAGACTGCTGGGATTCCACCAATGATTTCAAGAAAACTGCTAAGAACAGCTTTTATGTTGGAGGAAAGTGGAAAACAGTCAAAGATACTTCGCATTGCATTGATTAATGTAACGTATCCGCCAAGCAATAGAATGGATTCTATGTTATTCATACAGATTGCATTGAATAATCCGGCAGCAGATGAATGTTCTGGCTTTATGATTGCCAAAGAAGCTCTGGCTGTATTATCATCATCATGCTTCGACAGATTACAGAGGACAATGCCATATAATATGGGAATGCCATACATGCCAAACACAAACGGTAAGACATTTGTATAGCCAAGACTGCAAAGCAGCGGAAATACCAGTCCAAGAAAATAAGCAGGCCCGATATTGTTGCAGAAACCGACTAAATGCTGTGCTTCTTTTCTGGAGAGCTTGCGTGCAGAATATAATTCACTTACAACCTTTGCCCCCATGGGAAAGCCACAGAGAAAACCGATAAATATGGCATAGCTTCCATATGCGCGTATGGGAAGGATGATTTTCCACAGCTTTGACAGCAGCTTACCCAGTTGTTCATCTGCCCCACTGCATATCATAAGAGAACTTAGAATCATAAAGGGAAACAACGTAGGTATCATACGCGTTGCCCATTGTGTCAGCCCTTCCAATGCATAATGACAGGTTCTGGTCGGTGAATACAGTATAAATGCCATAAATGACAACAGAATCACAGTTTTTATTTTGGACAAAAGTAAATCACCTATAGATTTTTGTTATCAATTTATGAATCATTTACCGGATTCAGAACATAAAACAGCCGGCATAAAAGAAAGGAATTACCATGAGACTTGATAAATTTCTGACAGAAGTGCAGATTGGCTCTCGAAGCCAGGTCAAAGATTATATAAAAAAAGGAAGAATAAGTGTCAATCAGGTCACGGTGCTAAAACCGGAAGCACAGATTAAGGAGAACAGCGATACAGTTACATTTGACGGAAAAGAACTGCAGTACAGTCAATTTCATTATTATATGCTTCATAAACCTGCAGGCGTTATTACTGCGGTAAAGGATGATAAGGATGTGACAGTCATGTCACTTTTGCCAAGAGATGCAGGCAGAAATCTTTCGCCTGTTGGACGTCTGGATAAAGATACGGAGGGACTTCTGTTGATTACAAACGACGGAGAGCTGTCCCATAGATTATTGTCACCCAAGAAACATGTTGCCAAGACTTATTATGTGGAGTGTAGAGGTGGTATATCAGAATCGAAACTGGAAATGCTTAGAAAAGGCGTAGACATAGGCGATGATAAAATGACATTGCCTGCACAGGCAGAATTGATTCAGCAGGACGCTGATTCTTATAAAATCTATCTTACAATCACAGAGGGACGTTTCCATCAGGTCAAGCGTATGATACAGGCGGTTGATGGAGAAGTGACTTATCTGAAGCGTATCTCTATGGGACCATTGACTCTGGATGAGAACCTGCCCAAAGGTGCTTACAGGCAGCTTACAAAAGAAGAAATACAGCAATTATATATGGAGAGGAAGTAAATATTTTGTCATTAGAAAACGGATTCCTGCCAGTAAATATGGCAGAAGTAGAAGAACTTGGATTAAAACAACTGGATTTTGTCTATGTATCGGGGGATGCCTATGTAGATCATCCTTCTTTTGGACATGCCATTATTACCAGATTGCTGCAGGCGCATGGGTACTCTGTAGGCATCATTGCACAGCCGGATTGGAAGGATGATGCCAGTATTACAGTATTGGGAGAGCCACGACTCGGCTTCCTCGTTTCTTCCGGCAATATGGATTCCATGGTGAACCATTATTATGTATCCAAGAAGCACAGGGAAAGTGACGCTTATACACCGGGAGGTGTTCCTTATAAAAGACCGGATCACGCAGTAGTAGTCTATGGCAACCTGATTCGGCATACTTATAAGAAGACTCCTATCATTATCGGAGGAATTGAGGCAAGCCTGCGTCGTATGGCGCATTATGATTACTGGTCAGATTCTTTTAAACGTTCTATCTTGCTTGACAGCCAGGCAGATATTATTTCATATGGAATGGGAGAAAAATCTATCATAGAGATTGCAGACGCCCTGAATAGTGGTATTGATGTCAAGGATATTGGATTTATTCCCGGTACGGTCTATAAAACAAAGGACATATCTGGTCTGTATGATTATGAACTGCTGCCTTCTTACACAGATATGGCAGCTGATAAGACCTTATATGCCAAGAGCTTTAAAGTACAACATGAGAATACGGATCCCTTTAATGGCAAGATTCTGGTAGAGCCATATCCGAATGGAGTTTATGTAGTGCAGAACGTGCCACAGACACCACTTTCCATGCAGGAAATGGATGATGTCTATGCATTGCCATATGTTAGAAATTATCATCCTATGTATGAAAAAGACGGTGGAGTTCCTGCAATCAGGGAAATTAAATTCTCACTGATCAGTAACAGAGGCTGCTTTGGAGGCTGCAATTTCTGCGCATTAACCTTCCACCAGGGACGAACCATTCAGGTCAGAAGTCATAAGTCAATTATAGAAGAAGCCAAGTTAATTACGGAAGATCCTGAATTCAAGGGATACATTCATGATGTTGGAGGACCTACCGCCAATTTCCGACAGCCTTCTTGCCAGAAGCAGTTAAAAGTCGGTGTATGTAAGCATCGTCAGTGTCTATGCCCGAAACCATGTCCGAATCTGGAAGTAGACCATTCGGATTACCTGTCCCTGCTTCGCAAATTAAGAAAACTGCCTAAGGTAAAGAAAGTATTTGTACGTTCAGGTATTCGTTTCGACTATCTTTTGTTAGATAAGGATGATACTTTCTTCCGAGAACTGGTAGAGTATCATATCAGCGGACAGTTAAAAGTAGCACCCGAACATATATGTGATGCTGTCCTTTCCAAAATGGGCAAGCCGGAGAATGCAGTATATGAAGCGTTTACCGCAAAATATAAGAAGCTGAATCAGAAAATGGGTAAGAATCAGTTCCTTGTGCCATATCTGATGTCTTCTCATCCTGGCTCTACTTTGAAGGAAGCAGTTGCATTGGCTGAATATTTAAGAGATCTTGGCTATATGCCGGAACAGGTGCAGGATTTCTATCCTACTCCATCTACTATGTCTACGGTGATGTATTACACAGGTATTGATCCTAACACGATGCAGCCTGTCTATGTCTGTCATAATCCTCATGAGAAGGCGATGCAGCGAGCACTGATCCAGTATCGTAATCCCAAGAATTATGAGCTGGTAAAAGAAGCATTACATCTGGCAGGAAGAGAAGACCTGATAGGATTTGACAAGAAATGCCTGATCAGACCAAGAAAGCTGGCAGCGGATGCAGAGGATGCTTCCAGCAGATATAAGAAGAATAAGATCAATAAAAAACAGCAAAAACCGGCAGCAAAAACATCCGGGAGAACAGGTAAAATATCTCAATCAGGAAATAGAAAGAAAACATCAGCAGCTGCTAAAGGCAGAAGAAGATAAATATATAAAGGAGTGACTGGCATGAATATTATAATGATTACCGGAGCATCATCCGGCATGGGACTTGAGTTTGCATTACAGTTAGATAATGTATTTGATTCGATTGACGAGATATGGCTTATTGCCAGAAGAAAAGAAGAAATGCTGAAGGTTGCTGAATGCATGGAGCATACAACGCGCATATTGGATATGGATGTGACCAATGAGGCACATATGAAACGTCTGGCACATCTTTTGCAGGATGAAAAGCCTGTGATCCGTATGCTGGTCAACTGTGCCGGCTATGGTGTTATGGGAAACTTTACTAAATTAAACAGAAAAGAAGAGCTTGGCATGATTGATGTGAACTGTAAGGCACTTACAGATATGACATATCTGTGTATTCCTTATATGCGCAAGAACAGCCGTATTATCCAGCTTGCTTCCAGTGCGGCTTTTATGCCACAGCCATATTTTGCAGTATATGCGGCATCTAAGTCTTATGTATACAGCTTTTCAAGAGCCTTATCAGAAGAACTGCGCAGCCGCAGGATTTATGTGACAGCAGTATGCCCTGGTCCTGTTGATACTCCATTTTTTGATATTGCAGAGAAGGACGGCAAGACCTTATCTATCAAAAAACTGACACTTGCGTCACCGGAAAAAGTGGTAGAACGCGCAATTGCAGATTCCTTCCATAAGAAGAAAATCTCAGTCTACAATCCATATATCCGGGCATTTCATGTATTGGCTAAGATAGTGCCTCATCAATGGATTCTCTTTATTATGCGTTTCCTGAAATAATATTGTTTGGAAAGGATTTTGTCACGATACATTTATGAAAAAAATTAATTTACCACAAAAGGGAGAACCGGATTATCTGATTCGCCAGAAGAAATTATCCACAATAAAGACTGCCATCAGTTTCGCAGCCGCAATTATCATCTTTATAATTGGATATGCAATTTATCATACCAGAGAAAATATTTTTACGATCATAGCAGTTCTTGCATTGCTGCCGGCAAGCAGAAATACGGTGTCCATGATCATGTTTTTAAAGACACCGGCTTATGACACAGGGATCTGCAATCAGATTCAGCAGATTGCAGAGATACCGATGCTGTATCACCTGTATCTGACTTCTTATCAGAAGAATTATGCCATGACATGTATGACTGCGAGAGGTGGTAATCTGATCGGATTTTCAGAATTTGATAAATGTGATGTGAACTCCTGTAAGGAGCATATAGAAGGAATACTGACGCAGAACGGCATTAAGAATATTAATGTAAAAATATTTGGTAGGAACGATTATAAAATGTTTGAAGAAAGGCTGAAACAGCTTCAGGCACAGGAAGCCGGCAAACATGATGAAGAGCTATTATCTTTAATGTGTGACATCTCTTTATAATAGGCAAAAGGAATTAACAGTATGCGAGTATATCAGATCGGTGCAAATGAAGCACAGCAGAGACTTGATAAATATTTAAAAAAGCTTCTCAAAGAAGCACCGGACAGCTTCATTTATAAAATGATGCGCAAGAAGAACATTGTATTAAATGGGAAAAAATGTGATGGAAAAGAAAAGCTGGAAGCAGGAGATGAAGTAAAACTGTTTTTGGCGGATGATACTCTGGATAAATTCTGCGGAACTGTAAAAACGACACAGGTCAATGAATATACAAAAGCCTACGCAGCTTTATCACAGCTCACTATTGTATATGAAAATGAACATATACTTGTAGTAAACAAACCGGCGGGAGTTTTATCACAGAAGGCATCCCCAGCAGATATGAGCGTGAACGAATGGCTGATAGGATATCTGCTCCAGAAAAATGTTATTTCAGAACAGTCTTTATCTACGTTCAAACCATCTATCTGTAATCGACTGGACAGAAATACGTCAGGTATGGTAGTGTGCAGCAAATCATTAGCAGGAAGCCAGTATATGAGCCGTATTATCAGGGATAAGGAGCTGGCGAAATACTATATCTGTATTGTACAGGGCAAGGTAGACAAGCCTTTCAGAATTCAGGGGTATTTATATAAAGACTCCCATACCAATAAGGTAACAATCTATGATTCTTTAGAGCGGATTCCTGACATGCAGCGTAAAGAAGCATCTTTTATTGATACACAGGTAACTCCACTGATCAGCAGACAGGATATATCAAAACTGGAGATACGTCTTCATACAGGTAAGACGCATCAGATACGAGCACATATGGCTTCTACAGGACATCCTCTGATAGGGGATTATAAATACGGATCGGCCAAGGTGAATCAGAAGTATAAAATGCAGGGAGTCAACAGCCAGCTCCTTCATGCATGCAGGCTGGAGTTCCCGGCAGATACACCAGACGGTATGGAAGATTTGTCCGGACTTGTATTAAAATGCAGGGAACCGGAGATTTTTGAACAGATAATAAATCATTAAAGGGGAATAAATATGGCAACTTGGAATTCCAGAGGCTTGCGAGGCTCGTTACTGGAAGAAATGATTAATATGACAAATGAGAAATATCGCAATAATGGACTGGCATTGATCCAGAAAATTCCAACTCCCATTACTCCTATAAATATTGATAAAGAGACCAGGCATATTACACTGGCGTATTTTGATCAGAAAAGTACGGTGGATTATATCGGAGCTGTGCAGGGAATTCCCATTTGTTTTGATGCAAAGGAGTGTGCAGTGGATACTTTCGCCTTGCAGAATATTCATCCGCATCAGGTTGCTTTTATGCAGGATTTCGAGAAGCAGGATGGAATCGCCTTTTTTCTGATCTATTATACGCACCGTGATATCATGTACTATTTATCTTTACGGGAACTGATGATCTACTGGAACAGAATGGAACAGGGAGGACGCAAAAGTTTTCGAATTGATGAACTTTCTCAAAACTATTTTTTTCCTAAAAAAGGCGGGTTTGTTGTACCTTACCTTGACATGATCCAGCGTGATCTGAACGAGAGAGGTTGACACAATCTCAAAAAAAGTGTATACTACGGATAATTCGCCATGCTACTACGGTAGTTAATTATCACTTTAAATCACTAAAGTAAAATAAATAACGAAGAAAGGTTTAGGGAATAATTATGGATTTTATGGGAAAACGACTTGTACATACACCTGAGGGTGTTCGTGATATTTACGGAGCTGAATATGCCAGCAAGCTTCAGATCGAGAATCTTTTGCATGATGAGTTAAGAAGTTTTGGATATCAGGATATTCAGACACCTACTTTTGAGTTTTTTGATGTATTTGGGCGTGAGATAGGAACAACACCTTCCAAGGAATTATATAAGTTCTTTGATAAAGAAGGAAATACACTGGTTCTTAGACCTGATTTCACGCCTTCTATTGCCAGAAGTGCAGCAAAATATTTTATGGATGAAACAATTCCTCTGAGATTTTGCTACTGTGGCAACAATTATATCAACACCAGTAATTTACAGGGTAAACTGAAAGAAACGACACAGATGGGAGCAGAACTGATTGGGGATGCAAGTGCACAGGCAGATGCAGAGATGATAGCACTCCTGATCAAATCGCTTCTGAATGTAGGGTTGAAGGAGTTTCAGGTATCCGTAGGACAGGTAGATTATTTTAAGGGATTGTGCAATCATGCCAGCCTGGATGAAGATACAGAACTGGAATTAAGGGAATTTATTTCCAATCGTAATGGATTCAGTGCTGAGGAATTACTTTTGAATAAAGATGTATCAAGAGAAGATGTTGATGCGCTTTTGCGTGTCAGTGAACTCTTTGGTTCCTATGAGGTTCTGGATGATGCCATGGAAAATGCGAATAATGAGCAGTCCAGAGCAGCAATTGAGAGATTGCGCAGTATTTACGAAGTATTAAAGTTATATGGCGTAGAACGTTATGTATCATTTGACCTTGCAATGATCAGTAAATATCATTATTACACAGGTGTAATTTTTAACGCATACACTTATCAATCAGGAAGTGCCATAGCAAAAGGTGGTCGTTACGATAATCTCCTTGCCAGATTTGGTAAGCCTTCACCTGCTACCGGTTTTGTAGTAGTGATAGATGATCTGATGAATGCCATGACACGCCAGAAGATATGTCCATCTCCTTCCAATCGTAACCTTTTGCTTGTATATGATTGTACTTTACAAAAGGCAATCAAGGCAGCAGAAGAATATCGTGCACAGGGATTTTCAACAGTACTGATGCATCAGGAAAAGGATGCAGAAATGTATGAAAAGTTTGCAAAAGACAATAACTTTGCACAGATTAAATTCCTTGGCGAATAAGAAAAGGAGAGTATGACTGTATGAGCGAAAATATGAGATATCTGACCTTTGCACTGGGCAAAGGAAGACTTGCCAATAAAACACTGGAATTATTAGAACAGATAGGAATTACCTGTGAAGAGATGAAGGATAAGAATTCCAGAAAACTGATCTTTGTCAACGAGGAACTGAAATTGAAATTCTTCCTTGCAAAAGGACCGGATGTGCCTACCTATGTAGAATATGGAGCAGCTGATATTGGTGTTGTTGGAAAAGATACGATTATGGAAGAGAACCGTAAAGTATACGAGGTTCTTGATCTTGGTTTTGGAAAATGCCGTATGTGTGTCTGCGGACCTGCAAGTGCCAGAGAGCTTCTGCAACATCATGAAATGATACGTGTAGCCAGTAAGTATCCTCGTATTGCCAAGGATTATTTCTATAATCAGAAACATCAGACAGTTGATATTATCAAATTAAATGGTTCTGTTGAACTTGGACCTATAGTCGGATTGAGCGATGTCATTGTAGATATCGTAGAGACTGGTTCTACACTTCGTGAGAATGGACTGGAAGTACTGGAAGAGATATGTCCGCTTTCCGCAAGAATGATCGTGAATCAGGTAAGTATGAAGATGGAATCAGAACGAATAAAAGAGATTTTACAGGCTTTGAAAGCTGCATTATAATAAAAGAGGAGGCACAACATGAGGATTGTTACATTAACATCAGAGACAAAGCAGAATCTGCTTGAGAATTTGTTAAAAAGAAGTACGAATGATTATGGGGAATATGAGAAGGTCGTTGCAGAGATCATAGAACAGGTAAAGAGACGCAAAGAAGAAGCTATCTTTGAGTACTCTCGTAAATTTGACAAGTGTGAACTTACAAAAGAGACTTTTGAAGTAACCAGAGCTGAGATAGAAGAAGCCTATACACAGATTGATGCACATTTTATCGAAGTGATGAAGGCTTCTGCTGCCAATATTCGTGCATATCATGAGAAACAGAAACGTAACAGCTGGTTTGATGCCAAGGAAGACGGTACGATTCTTGGACAGAAGATTACTCCCATGCACAGTGTTGGTGTATATGTTCCTGGTGGAAAAGCTGCATATCCTTCCACTACACTGATGAACGTAGTACCTGCCAAGGTTGCAGGTGTTCCCAATATTATCATGACTACTCCGGCAGGAGCTGATGGTAAAGTAAATGCAGCTACCCTGGTTGCAGCTGATATTGCAGGCGTTGACCGCATTTTCAAAGTTGGTGGTGCGCAGGCGATTGCAGCACTGGCATATGGAACAGATATGATTCCAAAGGTAGATAAGATTGTAGGACCTGGTAATATTTTTGTTGCTTTGGCGAAGCGGGCGGTATACGGACATGTCAGTATTGATTCTATTGCAGGCCCTTCTGAAATTCTGGTGCTTGCTGATGAAACAGCAACACCGCGCTATGTGGCAGCAGATCTGTTATCACAGGCAGAACATGATGAAATGGCAAGTGCTATTCTGATTACGACCAGTGCAGAGCTGGCACAGAAGGTATCTGATGAAATTGACGGATTCCTTACACAGCTTTCAAGAAGAGCTATTATAGAGAAGTCTCTGGAGAATTATGGATATATTCTGGTAGCATCGGATATGAATACAGCAATAGAAGCCGTAAATGAAATTGCTTCTGAGCATTTGGAGATTCTGACAGCCAATCCTTTTGATACAATGACAAGAGTACGTAACGCAGGAGCAATTTTCCTGGGTGAGTATTCTTCTGAACCTCTTGGAGATTATTATGCAGGCCCCAACCATGTATTGCCTACAAATGGAACTGCGAAATTCTTCTCTCCTCTGAATGTGGATGATTATGTGAAGAAATCCAGCATTATTTCCTATTCAAGAGAAGCTTTGGAAAAAGTACATGAGGATATTGAGCTTTTTGCTCAGAAGGAAGGGTTGACAGCACACGCTAATTCCATTCATGTCAGATTTGAATAAATGAACAACGATCCAGATGGAAATATATGCCAGTATTTTTTCATCTGGAAATATTATATAATCCAATATGCGGCTTAGGCGGAAAGGTAGGAAAGTATGGGCAGAAATGCAGCCGTAACCAGAGTTACGAAAGAAACAGATATACGGATGAACCTCGAACTTGATGGTAGTGGCAAGTCTTCTATTGACACGGGAATAGGTTTTTTTGATCATATGTTGGAAGGATTTGCCAAGCATGGCTTCTTTGATCTGGAGGTTGCCATCAAAGGAGATCTGCATGTGGACGGACACCACACTGTGGAAGATGCAGGAATCGTACTTGGAACAGCAATCAGGGAAGCAGTAGGAGATAAGAAGGGAATCAGACGCTACGGATATTTTATCCTTCCTATGGATGATGCACTGGCATTGTGTGCAGTAGATCTGTGCGGACGTCCTTTTTTAAACTTTGAATGTAATTTCCCTAATGAAATGGTAGGCTCACTCGATACCTCTCTTGTGAAGGAATTTTTCTATGCAGTATCCTACAGCGCTGCAATGAAAATTCACATCAAAATGTTAAACGGTGAGAACAGCCACCATATGATTGAAGCTATCTTTAAAGCCTTTGCCAAGGCACTGGATATGGCAGTATCTACAGATGACCGGATTGCAGATGTGCTTTCTACCAAGGGCAGTTTATAGAAGAGGAGTATACGAAACATGATAAAGAAACTTTTTTGCGCATGTATCTATTTATATCAGGGGAGTGCTGTAAGAAATCTGCAGGATCACACAGTTGTAGATAACGATGCTGCCAGGCTGGCTGCTTACTATTGCAACAATAATGCTGACAGAATTATTGTATTTGACCAGTCTAATACAGATGAAGAACATGAACTTGCACTTGATACGATCAAAAAGATAGCAATTGCCTGTGAAGTGCCTGTAATAGGTGCAGGCAATGTGAAAAGAATGGAAGATGTTAAAAAACTTCTTTATGCAGGATGTGCCAAGGCAGTGTTGAATTATTCCAAAGAATCTAATATTGAGATTACGGAGGAAGTATCCCAAAAATTTGGCAAATCCAAAATTCTTGTATCCTATACTGACACCGGTTCTTTGGAAGCACATAAAGATCTTCTGAAAGAATATGTATCTGAACTGATCTGCCTGGATAAAAATCAGGTAAAGAATAATACTGGTATTCCTACTATTTGCAGCTTGGAAAAGGCAACACCAGAGGAAGCAAAAGAAATTCTTCTGACAGATCATGTAAGTGGTTTGACTGGAAATGTAATCAATGATACAATAGAAGATACATTTTCACAAAAAATCAGTCTGGCAAAAGAAGGTGTATTGGTCAGTGCCTGCGAAGCTGCTATGAAGTGGAGCGATTTTAAGCTGAATTCTGATCAGATGCTGCCTGTTATTGTGCAGGATTATAAGACAAATGAAGTTCTTATGATGGCATATATGAATGAAGAAGCATATAACTTTACGATTACTACTGGTAAAATGACCTACTGGAGCAGAAGCCGCAACGAATTATGGGTCAAAGGTGAGACCAGTGGACATTATCAATATGTAAAATCTCTGACTGCAGACTGTGATAAAGACACTTTACTGGCGAAGGTATCTCAGGTAGGTGCTGCATGCCATACCGGAAGCTATTCCTGCTTTTTCCAGCAGATATTACAGAAAGAATATAATGATACTAACCCATTAAAAGTCTTTGAGAATGTATATGCTGTCATTGCAGACAGAAAAATCCATCCTAAGGATGGCTCATATACCAACTATCTGTTCGATAAGGGAATTGATAAGATACTGAAGAAACTGGGTGAGGAGGCAACAGAAATCGTAATTGCTGCCAAGAATCCCAATGTGAATGAAATCAAGTATGAAATATGTGATTTTCTGTATCATATGATGGTTCTCATGGTAGAAAAGGGTGTTACCTGGGAAGAAATTATGGCTGAACTGGCAGACCGATAAAGTATGATAAAAAGGGGAATGCAATGCAAATGTTCACAAAAGCAAAACACAAATGTAAAAAGGGAATTACCCGATTTCTCTGCGCTCTGTTGGCAACGATTATGCTGGTCGGAGTTCCTTCATTCCAATCTGATGCAGCGGTCGTTTCACAGGGAATCGACGTATCCAAATGGCAGGGAGTCATCAACTGGGCAGCAGTTGCCCAAAGTGGTGTTTCCTTTGCCTTTATCAGAGTCGGCAACTTAAAAAAGGGACTGGATGAATATTTCTATTATAATATGATGTCAGCCCAAGCTGTAGGTATTAAGACCGGCGTTTATATTTATTCTTATGCGACCAATGTGCAGGAAGCTGCCATGGAAGCAGAATTTGTTCTGAATGCAGTTCAGAATCTTCCGGTGTCATTCCCGATTGTATGGGATGTTGAGGATGATTGCCAGGCAGGATTATCCCCGGATACACTTTCACTGATGGCGAATACTTTCTGCGCGATTATTGAGGCTGAAGGATATTACCCTATGGTATATGCCAATAAATATTGGTATACCAAGAAGCTGGGACCTATATTTTATGATAAATGGGTAGCTCAGTGGGGAGCAGCCTGTGATATCCCTGATGCTGCTGTATGGCAGTATAGTGAGACGGGACGAATCAATGGTATTAATACCAACGTAGACCTGGATTATTGTCTGAAGGACTATTCAACAAGTATTGTAGATACTGGATGGGTAGCAAGGAAAGGTTTCCTGTATTATTATATTAATTATAAAATGCAGAGAGGCTGGCTGGATTTAGGGCTTGCCAAGTATTATTTGAATCCATACGGTCAGATGATGACTGGCTGGCTGACATTGGAAGATGGCATTTATTATCTCCAGCCGGATGGTGTCATGTCTGTTGGCTTTACTCCAATCGGAGCTGGAATGTACTTCTTTGATGCAAATGGTAAAATGCTCACAGGTCTTCAGAATCTAAGCGGACTTACCTACTATTTTGCTGAGAATGGTGCTATGTATACCGGATTCCTAGATTTGCCGGATGGAAAGAGATTCTTCACGACAGATGGTCATATGCTGACAGGTTTGAATGTTGTTAATAATAAGTATTATTATTTTGATGACAAGGGTATCATGCAGACCGGATGGCAGACAATTGGAGATGTTACTTTCTTATTTGCAGCAGATGGTTCTATGGCATATGGCTGGTTTACAGATGGTGTATACCGCTATTATCTGTCAACAGTAGACGGACATAAGGTAACTGGCTGGAATACAATTGAAGGCAAGACATATTACTTTGATGAGAATGGACATATGCAGACAGGAGCAGTTACACTCAATGGTTTATCTTATCTGTTCTCAGCAGATGGTTCTCTGTATACAGGCTGGTTCAACGATGGTGTAACAGCCAGATATTATGAGATAGATGGTCATATGGTAACAGGTCTTGCAACAATTAATGGAGCTGTATATTATTTCGATGATGCAGGTGCAATGCAGACAGGTATTGTTGAAATCGGCGGCGTTCCTTATCTTTTTGATGTAGACGGTAAAATGATAACAGATCCAGCAGTTCTGCTTCAGCTTCAGATGGCAGCTGCAAATTAAAAATTAATAGACAAAACAGTCAGCCTGTGATAAGCTTAATAGCTGCACAGGCTGGCTTTTGGTTAGTCTGAAATTCTATAGAAAAGGTATGAACATGAGAAAATTAGCCCTTAGTGATGATATTTTATTAAAAATTGAAAAGCCGGCACGTTATATAGGTAATGAAGTCAACAGTATCATGAAAGATAAGGAACAGATTGCGATTCGTTTTGCAATGTGTTTCCCTGATGTATATGAAATAGGAATGTCTCATCTGGGAATCCAGATTCTTTATGATATGTTCAATCGTTTTGAAGATACATGGTGTGAACGAGTTTATTCTCCATGGCCGGATCTCGATGCAGTCATGAGAGAACGCCACATTCCATTATTTGCGTTGGAATCCCAGGACCCGATCAAAAATTTTGATTTTCTTGGAATTACGATTCAGTATGAAATGTGCTATACCAATATTTTACAGGTATTGGATCTGTCAGGAATTCCATTGCTTGCGGTAGAACGTACATGGGATGACCCGATTGTAATCGGAGGAGGACCATGTTCTTACAATCCTGAACCAATTGCAGACTTTTTTGATATTATTTACATTGGCGAGGGAGAAACACAATACCGTGCACTTTTAGATTTGTATAAACAGGCAAAGGCAGAAGGTAAAAGTCGTAGAGAGTTCCTGATTCAGGCAGGGCAGCTGCCAGGACTTTATGTGCCACAGCTTTATGAAGTATGCTATAAGGAAGATGGTACGATTGCGTCTTTTACTCCGAGTGTAGAAGGACTGCCAGCGACCATTACCAAAGAAATGGTAAAGGATGTAACGAATACCTATTATCCTGAGAAACAGGTTGTCCCTTTTATCAAATGTACACAGGACAGAGTAGTACTTGAAATTCAGAGAGGATGTATCAGAGGCTGCCGTTTCTGTCAGGCTGGACAGCTCTATCGACCGGTTCGTGAACGCGACGTCAATATGCTCAAGGAGTATGCACTCAAGATGCTTGACAACACCGGATATGAAGAAATTACATTAAGTTCTTTAAGCTCCAGTGACTATTCCCATCTGGAAGAACTGGTGAATTTCCTGATTGAGCATTGTAAGAATAAAAAAGTCAATATTTCTTTGCCATCCCTGCGTATTGATGCTTTCTCACTGGATGTTATGCAGAAGGTACAGGATATTAAAAAGAGCAGCCTTACTTTTGCACCGGAAGCAGGAAGCCAGCGTCTTCGTGACGTTATTAATAAGGGATTGACAGAAGAAGTGATTCTCAAAGGTGCTACAGAAGCCTTTGAAGGTGGCTGGAATCGTGTAAAGCTTTATTTCATGCTTGGACTTCCAACAGAAACAGAAGAAGATATCAAGGGAATTGCAGAGCTTTCCAATAAAATTGCTGCTGCATATTATGAGACAGTTCCCAAGGAAAAGAGAAACGGTAAGGTACAGATTGTAGCCAGCACATCTTTCTTTATTCCCAAGCCATTTACTCCGTTCCAGTGGGCTGCACAATGTACGAAGGAACAGTTTATTGAAAAAGCATACACAACACGTCGTGCTATCAGTGAACAGCTTAACCAGAAGAGTATTAAGTATAACTGGCATGAAGCAGATGCTTCTGTAATGGAAGGAATTCTTGCAAGAGGAGATCGTAAGATTGCCCAGGTTGTTTTAAAAGCATACCAGAAGGGTTGTATTTTTGATGCATGGGGAGAATATTACAAACATGACGTTTGGATGGAGACTTTTGCAGAATGTGGTGTTGATACAGATTTTTATACCACAAGAGAAAGAGAACTGGACGAAATCTTCCCATGGGATTTTATAGATTGCGGTGTAACGAAAGATTTCCTGAAAAAAGAATGGATGCGTGCGCTGGATGAGAAAGTGACACCAAATTGCCGCCAGCAATGTAATGCATGTGGAGCAGCACGGTTTGGATGTGGTGTCTGTTTCGAACCACATACTGGAAAGGAGGAAGCACATGAAGCTTAGAATTAAATTTGCAAAATACGGAGCTTTGAAGTTCATCGGACATCTTGATGTCATGCGTTTCTTCCAGAAAGCAGTCAGACGTGCTGATATTGATATAGCATATACAGGAGGATTCAGCCCTCATCAGATTATGTCATTTGCAGCACCTTTAGGTGTTGGACTGGAAAGTAATGGAGAATACATGGATATTGAAGTGAACTCCGTTACCAGCTCCAAAGATATGCTGGAGGCACTTAACCGCCAGATGGTGGAAGGGATTCATGTACTGGAAGTAAAGATGCTTCCTGATGATGCAGGTAATGCAATGGCGAGTGTAGCTGCTGCAGCTTATTCTATAGGATTTCGTCAGGGATATGAGCCTGATTTTGATTATCGCAAGGCCCTGCGTGCCTTCTATGAGCAGCCTGAAATCATTGTAACGAAGAAAACCAAACGTAGTGAAGCTACTTTTGATATGAAGCCATATATTTATGAATGTACTACAGGGGAAGATGGTCGTATTCATCTTACTGTAGATGCCAGCAGCTCAGGAAATATCAAACCGTCTCTGGTCATTAATGCCTTTTATGAGCAGAATGGAGCTACACTTGATGAAATTGCCCTGCTGATTACAAGAGAAGAGACTTATATGAATATTGGAAATGAGGAGCAGAGAGAACTTGTTCCTCTTGGCTTCATCGGAAAGGAATTCTAAATGTCTGATAATCGGCTGGTTCTGACAAATTATAAACACGGTGTTCTTTCTTTTCTTATGCAGAACAACAGAATGGAGTCCGTTTCTTTCTGTAAAGAGCACAAGGAAGGTGATATTGGTAATATTTATGTGGCTAAAGTCATTAATATAGTTCCTAATATTAATGCGGCATTTATTTATTATCAGCCCAATATGAGAGGCTATCTTCCAATCAACCCGCATTACACACCAATTATGTTGAATCGTACGTATGATGGCCGTATTCTTGCCGGAGATGAAATTATAGTGCAGATGGAAAAGGAAGCCATTCGTACGAAGGATGCTGTTTTCACAGTGAATTTGTCTTTGTCAGGTAAATATTGTGTTGTGACAAATGCAAACAGTAAAAAGAGTGTATCCAATAAAGTAAGTAAAAATTATAAAAATGCATTACAGCAGACGATTCCTGCTGATACAGAACTGGGAATCATTGTGCGGACCAATGCACAGCAGTTGATTGAAACGACGCCTGAGTATGCAGAGATTCTTCAAAAGGAATATCAGATGCTGATAGATCAGATGTACAGACTGATACATGATGGGACACATCGGACATGCTACAGCCTGTTGTATAAGGCACCCGATGCATATCTGACAGATATCAGAGATGCTTATTTTGATGAGTATGACAGTATTATTACGGATGACCGCCAACTGTATGACCAACTGTCTGATTTTCTGCAGATCTATTCACCCAAGATGCTGAGTATGCTGTCTTTATATAAAGATGAGTCGTATCCACTTAGAAAGCTGTACAGCATTGATACGAAGATACAGGAACTGCTGGTTCCAAGAGTCTGGTTAAAATCCGGGGCTTATCTGGTCATAGAACAGACAGAAGCCATGTATGTGATTGATGTAAACTCCGGTAAGAACAATACCAATAAAAATAATGATGAATATATCTGGCAGATCAATGCAGAGGCAGCCAGAGAAATCATCAGACAGATTACACTTCGTAATCTGTCTGGTATCATTATGGTTGATTTTATCAATATGGAGAGTCAGGAGAGAAATGAGCGTCTTCTGGATGAACTGCGTCATCTGGCACATAATGACCGCATTCTGACCACTATTGTAGATATGACACCGCTTGGACTGGTAGAGATTACACGTAAAAAGACAAAAAAAGCATTAAAAGAACAAATAAATTAAATAAAACTATTGACTTATTAGAAAGTCGATGATATTATTTATGAGTATGCCGCATAACTAGGTTGAAGTATACGAATATGTATCACCAAAGTTAGCGAGTAATTATTTAGGAGGTGCAATATGTACGCAATTATTGCAACAGGTGGAAAGCAGTACAAGGTTTCCGAAGGTGATGTTATTAAGGTTGAGAAGCTTAATGCAGAAGCTGGAAATACTGTAACTTTTGACAACGTGATTGCTGTTAGCAATGATTCTCTTAAAGTTGGCGCTGACGTTGCTAACGCTACTGTAACGGCTACTGTTATGGAGCAGGGCAGAGGCAAGAAAGTCATCGTTTACAAGTACAAGAGAAAGACTGGCTATCACAAAAAGAACGGTCATAGACAAGCATACACACAGGTTAAGATTGACAAAATCAACGCTTAATAGATGTTATCGGTTTACTTATTATGACTACGATTACCATTTATAAATCCGATAAAGGTAGCTACAAAGGTTTTACCTGCAAGGGTCATGCCGGATATGCTATGTCAGGCAAAGATATTGTATGTGCTGCGATTTCGATTCTTGTAATTAACACAGTAAATTCTCTGGAAGAATTAGTTCATGAGGAGATGGAGCTGGTTAATGATGAAACGACAGGTTATATTGATTGTCGTTTTCCAAACGAGATCAGCGAACATGCAAAGCTTTTGATAGATTCTATGATATTGGGTTTAGAAAGCATTGTTTCACAATGCGGCAAGAAGTATTTAAGACTCAAATTCGAGGAGGTGTAAAACCATGATGAAATTAAACCTTCAGTTTTTTGCTCATAAGAAGGGTGTTGGTTCTACTAAGAACGGTAGAGATTCCGAATCCAAGAGATTAGGTGCAAAAAGAGCAGACGGTCAGTTCGTAAAGGCAGGCAACATTTTATATAGACAGCGTGGAACAAAGATTCATCCCGGTGTTAATGTTGGTATCGGCGGAGATGACACATTATTTGCATTAGTAGATGGTGTTCTCAGATTCGAAAGAAAAGGAAGAGATAAGAAACAAGCTTCCGTTTATCCTGTAGAAGAGAAATAAGACGTAAGGCTTCAGGTTGTACCCCTGAAGCCTTTTTAACACTATATATAACTATTCAGAAAGGTTAGAAATCGATGTTTGCAGATAGAGCGAAAATATATATCAGAAGCGGCAAGGGCGGAGATGGTCATGTTTCTTTTCGCCGTGAAAAATATGTACCTAATGGTGGTCCTGATGGCGGCGATGGCGGTCATGGCGGCAGTGTTATTTTTGAAGTCGATGAGGGTCTTAATACTTTGACAGATTTTCGCCATATCAGGAAGTATTCTGCTGAAGATGGTGAGCAGGGCGGCAAACGTAATTGCCGTGGTAAAGATGGTAAGGATATTATCATCAAAGTTCCTGAAGGTACTGTTATTAAAGAGCTGGAATCAGGAAAAATCATAGCTGATATGTCAGGTGATAACCGCAGACAGGTTATTTTGTCTGGTGGTAAGGGTGGTAATGGTAATCAGCATTATGCTACATCAACGATGCAGGCGCCAAAGTATGCTCAGCCAGGACAGCCCGCTAAAGAACTGAATCTGTTTCTGGAATTGAAGGTGATCGCAGATGTTGGATTGGTTGGTTTCCCCAATGTAGGTAAGTCAACATTATTATCCCGTGTGACAAATGCAAGACCTAAGATTGCAAACTATCATTTTACAACATTGAATCCTAATCTTGGAGTAGTTGATCTGGATGATGGTAAAGGTTTTGTAATTGCAGATATTCCTGGATTGATCGAGGGTGCATCAGAAGGAGTTGGACTTGGTCATGAATTCCTTCGACATATAGAGAGAACGAAGGTTTTGATTCATCTGGTAGATGCTGCATCCACAGAAGGACGTGATCCTATTGCGGATATCTATGCAATTAACAAGGAATTGGAAGCTTATAATGCTGATATTGCTCATCGTCCTCAGGTAATCGCAGCTAATAAGATTGATGCAATCTATACAGAAGATGGTGAAGATCCGGTTGCAAAAATCCGGGCAGAATTTGAACCCAAGGGAATTAAAGTATTTCCGATTTCTGCTGTATCAGGCCAGGGACTTTCAGAGCTCTTGTATTGTGTAAGTGATATGCTTGCAGATATCAATGAAGCACCTACAGTATTTGAGCCTGAATTTAATCCTGATGTTGATATTGTAACTGGTAATGAACCATATAGCGTAGAATATAATGAAAAAGACAATGAATACGTTGTAGAAGGACCTAGAATCGAGAAGATGTTAGGTTATACCAATCTGGATTCTGAGCGTGGATTCCAGTTCTTCCAGAAGTTCCTGAAAGAAAATGGCATTCTGGATGAATTAGAGGCTCTGGGGATTCAGGAAGGCGATACAGTACGTATGTATGGTCTTGCTTTTAATTACTATAAAGAATAAACAACTACTAATGGAGGTATGATAATGACAAGTAAACAGCGTTCTTATTTAAAGGGACTTGCTATGAATCTTGAACCGGTATTTCAGATCGGAAAATCATCTGTAACACCGGAAAATGTAGAAGCAATTTCTGAAGTATTCAATACAAGAGAACTTGTTAAGATTTCAATTTTGAAGAATTGTCTGGATGATCCTAAGGAAGTAGCGAATACAGTAGCAGAACGTACTCGCTCTCAGGTTGTACAGGTAATTGGTAAGAAGTTTGTTTTGTACAAGCCTTTTAAAGAAAATCCTAAGATTATTCTTCCAAAATAAAGAGGTACGTTATGGAATCACTCAATAAAGTAGGAATTATGGGAGGAACTTTCAGCCCTGTTCATAATGGACATATAGCTCTTGCACAGTGTGCATATGAAAGGCTTTCTTTGGATAAGGTTTTATTTATGCCCAGTGGCAAGTCTTATATGAAAAATGACGTTCTGGATGCAGAACATCGTATCGCCATGATTGAAAGAGCAATTGCTCCTTATCCATATTTTGAACTTTCCAATATTGAAGTGAATCGTGCAGGTAATACCTACACTTATGAGACTCTGGAATTATTAAAACAGCAACATCCGCAGATCCGCTATTACTTCATTATGGGAGCTGATTCATTATTTCATATAGAGACCTGGAAGAATCCGGAAGTTATATTTTCTCTGTCTACTCTTGTCTGCTCTGTGCGTGATGAATATCATATGGAAGAGTTGGAAAATAAACGTGACGAACTGATTCGCAAAGGGGCTGATGTTATCCTGTTGCAGATGCCCAAAATTGATATTTCTTCTTCTGATATTCGAAATCGTGTTGCCAGAGGGCTTACTATTAATGAATTTGTTCCAGACTCTGTTTCCAGGTATATTTCACAGGAGCATTTATATGAAGAAGATAAAGAAATATCTTAAAAAGCATCTGACAAAAGAAAGATATCATCATACAGTTGGTGTTGCATACACAGCAATGTCCATGGCTATGAAATACAATCCTCAGCCTGATAATAATGAGTTCATGATTAAGGCTGAAATTGCAGGATTATTGCATGATTGTGCCAAATGTATGGACAACGATAAAAAAATCAGGATATGTAATAAAAATCAAATATCCTACAATAAAATAGAAGCTGAGAATCCCTATCTTTTACATGGTAAAGTTGGAGCATATATAGCTCGAAAGGAATTTGATATTTTGGATGAGGATATTCTCAATGCTATAACCTGGCATACAACAGGGAGACCTGATATGTCACTTCTGGAGAAAATTATATTTGTAGCGGATTATATTGAACCATCAAGAAGACCTATTCCTGAGTTAAATCTAATCCGTCAACTTGCTTTTACAGATATTGATCAGGCAGTCATTAAGATACTTGAGAATACGCTGAAATATCTCAATGAAAAAGGCAATCCTATTGATGATATGACGCAAAAGACATATGATAGTTACATACGCACAGAAAGAGAGGATTAATCTATTGACGAGTAAAGAAACAGTAAAACTTATTATAGACGCTTTGGAAGATAAAAAAGCAGAAAACATTCAGATCATTGATATCAGTGAAGTTTCATCTGTGGCAGATTACTTTATCATTACCAATGGAACGAATAAAAGCCAGGTACAGGCACTTGCTGATAATGTAGGTGAGAAATTGGACAGAGAAGGAATTCATGCAAAACAGGTTGAAGGATATTCTAATGCTAACTGGATTTTGCTGGATTATACAGATATAGTAATTCATGTATTTGATCGTGAAAGTCGTGGATTCTACGATTTGGAAAGAATCTGGAGAGACGGTAAACTGATCAGCGCAGATGATTTTTCATAAGCTGGAATTAAGCATTGAATATTGTATCGTTACGAAAATATAATATGTGATATGAATAAAATAAAAGGAATCTATAGATGATAAAAATTATCTATAGATTCCTTTTTGAAATGTGTAATCATTATAACTATTCAGTACAGTTACATTATATTAATGATACAGGCGGAAAACACCAAATACTTTACCCAAAATATCAACATGATCAACAATAATAGGGTCCATTGTATCATTCTCAGGCTGTAAACGGTAATGACCATTCTCTTTATAATATGTCTTAACAGTTGCAGAATCATCAATTAATGCAACAACAGTGTCTCCGTTTTCTGCAGTATTACAGCAATTCACAAATATCTGATCCCCATTGAAAATACCAGCATTAATCATGCTGTCTCCTTTCACCTTTAAAATGAAAGTATCACCACTTGGAACCATCTCTGCCGGAATAGGGAAGTATCCCTCGATATTCTGTTCTGCAAGAATAGGCAGACCAGCTGCTACCGTACCAATGATAGGAATACTTGCCATTTCGTGTCTGACCATCTGGAAACTGTCATCCATAATTTCAATTGCACGGGGCTTGGTCGGGTCTCTTCTGATATATCCATTCTTCTCCAATGTCTCCAGGTGTGAATGAACAGAAGAAGTGGACTTCAAATTAACGGCCTCGCAAATCTCGCGAACAGCAGGCGGATAACCCTTCTTTAAAATTTCTGCTTTTATGTATTCTAAGATTTCTTTTTGTTTTGCTGTAATTTTTCCATATGCCATTACATATACAACCTCCTTTTTTATAATCATATCACAGGCTACATAAAAATGCAAACATATATTCCAAATATTTGTTCGCAAATTTGTGGTAAAAGTATTGACATCCAAACAGACATTCTATATAATCAATGTAAACAGTTGTTCGGAAACTATGTTCGGAACCCGTGTTCAGAATATGCGTTTGAAACTGAGGTTCCGCATATGTATACTTTTGAGGAGGTCAATGCCATGTTGAATGAAGATACTTATTATTTACGATCCATATCGAAACGTAGAGCACGCCAGAAACAGGTACGTCGCAATATTTTATTGCTTGTTATATCTGTATTGTTTATTTTTGTCAGTGTTTTCTTTGTTGCTTCTATTTCTACACAGGCGAGTGATAAAGAACATATGCCTTCTTATAAGTATTTTCGGAGTATCGAGATTTCTTCCGGTGATACATTGTGGTCTATTGCTGAAGATAATATGGACGCACGTTATTATAGACATACAGCAGACTATGTTGCTGAGGTGAAAAGAATGAATTCTCTGGATACTGATCAGATTATTGCGGGAAGTTATTTGATTATTCCTTATTATTCTACAGAGTTTGTCGGTTCCACAGATTGATTTTTAATCTTCGTTTTTATTTTCTCGTAATCGAACGACATTAGCAGCCATCCTGCGGCGATCGTCTTCAATTGCTGCGTAGTGTTTCCTGGTTGTATTGACATCTTTATGACCCAGAACATCTGCAACCAGGTATATGTCACCAGTTTCACGGTAAAGGGATGTACCGTATGTACTACGTAATTTATGAGGTGTTATTTTTTTCAGGTTTGTTACAAGAGAAGCATATTTCTTAACCAGTTTTTCAACGGCTCTAACGGAGATTCTTTTATTTTGCAGGGAGAGAAATAATGCATTTTCATTGCCTTCTGCAGGAATGATATGATTGCGTTGTTCTAAATAATCTAGAAGAGCAGTTTCTACTTCTTCACCAAAATAGATTACAGCTTCGTAACCACCTTTACGACGTATTTTGATACCATTATTTTTAAAATCAATATCCTGTAGATCAATACCAACACATTCAGATACTCGGATTCCGGTTCCAAGTAAGAGAGTAAGTAATGCAATATCTCTTACCTTGGTCTTCTGATGATAATAAAGCTGTTGTTTGGTCAGATTTTCACCAGATTCTACTTCATCTAATAAAAGAGCTACTTCATCGGCTTCTAAACGAATAATTTCTTTTTCGTGCAATTTAGGCATTGGCACTAATGCAGCAGGATTTTTTTCGATAAGTTCATTTCGGAAGAAATAATTATAGAAGCTTCGAAGGGATGCCAGTTTCCGGGCTTTACCACGTTCATCATTCATATATTCCTTCCCGTCCTTTACATAATAGGAGCAATATTCCAGATATTCTTCAATATCCATTCTGGTGATCTGATCAAGAATATCTATTGTATATTCTTTAATATCTTTCTTACCGTAAATGGGATTATTATCATGCAGATACTCAAAGAATACACGAATATCATAAGCATAGGCAACTCTGGTTCTGGAAGCTATATATTCTTGCATGCCTCTGAAATACTGTCCGCAGAAGGGAGGAAGAGTAGCGAGAATTTCGCGTAAATGCACGATATTTTCTTTGTTTTGCTGTTCATGATAATTAGTTGTATTATTCTTCTCCATGATTTATTGACCATCCTTCCATATTGCTGTTTAGAATTGCGGTAAACATTCTGTCTTTCACTCCGGGATTTTCACGGTTTAGTTGTTTTAACAGCTGATTGATGTATTCACGTTTGGTATTTCCGTCTGCTGGGCAGGGACTCTTTACCACCGGTACATTATATTTATGTACAAATCCGATTACGTCAGATTCCTGCATATAGATTAAGGGACGAATTACTGTCATGTCTGCGCGGTCAAGATATGTAACAGGAGAGAAGGTATGAAATCGCCCTTCATAGATTAAGGACAACATCATAGTAGTTACCACATCATCTTTGTGATGAGCGTAGGCTACTTTATTACACCCTAATTCTTTCATGGCATTATTTAGAGCACCTTTTCTCATTTTAGAACATAAGGCACAGGGATTTTCTTCCTGACGTTCTTCAAATATAATTTTACCAATATCTGTTTTAATAATACTATATGGAACATCTAATTCCTGACATAGGGCTGTAATCTGGTCAAGATTCATATTTTGAAATCCAAGATCTATTGTTACAGCATGTAAAGAAAAGTATTTAGGGTAATAACGTCTGAGACCGCTTAAAGCATAAAGCAGGGTTAAACTGTCTTTGCCACCTGAAATACCAATGGCAATTTTATCGCCTTCCTCTATCATTTGAAAATCATCAATTGCTCGACGTACATGACTCATTACTTGTTGTAGTTTCATATATGTACTTTTCCTTCTTTCTGTTTTTATTAATTTTTTATGGAGAATAGGACGTATACTCTTAAAAAATGTGTTATAATCATACTTATAAAGCAAAATGAATTGCTAAAGAATATGATTAAGAGATAATTGAACACTTGCAGATTGGAGAGTATGAATGCCTATGAATCAGGATAACAAAAATAAAAATTATATTCGGTGGGGAGTTACGGCTTTTCTCGTAATTCTTGCAAGTATGATTGCCTATTATATTATCTTTAATTTGGATAATTTTAAAGGAACAATTGATAAAGTATGGGTAATTCTCATGCCGGTTACAGACGGATTGATTCTTGCATATTTGTTGACACCACTCTTGAATGTGATTGAGCGGAAGATAGTAAAGCCTTTTTTTGCATTTATAAAGTGTGAAGCCAAACATAAACAAATGCGTTTAGTATCCATATTGTTGACTATCATTCTTGTCGGTTCAATTACTTATGGATTTTTTGCTATGGTAATTCCTCAAATAGTAAATAGTATACGAACTATTATCATGCAGTTTCCAAGTTATGTAGATACCTTGACTTACTGGATATCTAAATTGCTGGAGGATAATCCGGATATTGAAAATTTTGCCAATGAAATGATTTCCAAATATTCTACAGAATTTGAAGATATTATTAATGCCAAAGTTCTGCCACAATTAAACAATATTATTGTAATGGTATCTACCGGTGTGTATTCTTTTTTAAAGGAATCTTGGAACTTCATTATTGGTTTCATTATTTCCATATATGTGTTAGCAAGTAAAGAGCTTTTTGCTGCACAATTCAAGAAAATCACATATGCATTTATTCCATTAGAGGCAGCCAACCGTTTTGTCAGCAATGTTCGTTTTTCCAATAAAACCTTTGGTGGATTTTTTGTAGGAAAAATATTAGACTCTATCATTATTGGAATCTTGTGCTTTGTATGTACCAGCATTATAGGAACACCATTTAATGTTTTGATTAGTGTAATTGTAGGCGTTACCAATATTGTACCATTTTTTGGACCGTTTCTGGGAGCAGTTCCTTCTTTAATGCTGATATTATTTATTGATCCTGTACAGGCACTGTATTTCCTGGTATTTGTATTCTTATTACAACAGGTAGATGGTAATATCATTGGACCAAAAATTTTAGGTAATTCCACAGGACTTTCCAGTTTCTGGGTCATTTTTGCCATCACATTATTTGGCGGACTATTTGGAATCGCAGGGATGATACTTGGAGTTCCGATATTTGCTGTAATCTTTGCATTTATGAAATCCACTGTAGAATCCCGGCTTAATTTAAAAAATTTACCACCAGAAACATCTAATTATTTGAAATTACTTTATATAGAGGCTGATACAAAGAAAATGGTAACATTCTCTGAAAAGGATAAAAAACCATTTTCTGAAATTACCAGAATACTGGTAAAGAGTCATGAGCATATAAAACAGCAGGAAATAGACTGGCATAGTCTATATAAGATTATAAGCCATGACACAAAAAAAGATGATGCAACACAAAATACAGATACAGATGAAACAAATTCTGATACAAAAAAATAATAGTTATAATATAAAAGGCAAATCAGACCAAAGGATTTGCCTTTTATAATTAGTATACAGGATTTGCACACTTTTTTCAATAATAAATTCGTTAAACTTGTCTTTTGCGAATAGTTACGCCCTTTTAACCAAGGGACTCTCAAGCTAAAAATTCATCTATTAAGAGTCCCCAGGTTTGATTTGAACTATATTTAAGTCAGTAAAGAAAATTATGCGTCAGGATTATCTATAATTCCAATAAATAGAGGAATCTGATTGTCCATGTCCATAATCATATACAGAAACGGTTTGTCGAAGGTAACATTTACAGGTTGTTCTATATCCAGAGAGGTTGCTTCAACCATTGCAACTTCCGTGGCTGCAGCGGCTTCTGTACCTTCTTCATCCAGGCGGATGTTGGCTTTTTGACGTACCAGATCAATATATAGATTGCCATCTTGTCTGTTTGTTCCTAAATCAGTAAAATCTGCGTTGTCTTCATCAAATGCAGTTTGCAGCCCCATATTAATTAAGCTGTCATTTAATATCTGATCAAATGTGATATCGAATTTGGGCAGCGTCAGGTTCATGTAGGTACTCTCCTGCTTCTCATTTAAGAGACTGGAGATAGCTTCTGCTGTTAAGCTGCTGCAATAATCCCGTATGGATGTATTGCTTTTAGATTTTAATGCTATGAAAGCAAGATTACTGTCTGCATAGGGAAGAATTACACCATCTACTTGATCATTTGCTAAATAATCAAAGTATGCCCTATTCTGGTGCATCATTGCTACTTTTTTCTCTTCCCCATCCGTTGTGGTAAATGGCTGATCATAGGTCATTTCGTGGATAAATGGATCACGCCAGGTACTCTTAAAATAAAGGGTATTGAAAAGTACCAGTCTTGCTTTTTCATCCAGAGGCTTTTCTATCATTTTTTTTATCAGACCTTGTGTATGGTCGCAGACCCATTGATTCATCGCATCCATGGCTTCTGAAGTGGATAGATTGGCGTGATAAGCCTGTGCATCATAGAGAGAAGAAATGGTAGTGAGCCACTCCTGCTTTGGAGTGAATTCGTCATCTATCCAGGCAGAATTAGATAAATTGAGTTTAAGATTCTCTGTGTCGTAAGAAAATCTATTTATCATATCATCAGATAATGTAGTCATTTCTCCGTTTTCACCCAGTAATTTCAGAAATTCATCTTTGGTTGCACCATTTGCCCCATTTCCCGCCATTGTCAAGGCAATATAGGCGGATACCGGTGATAAAACAGGATTAGTTGTGCCATCCAGGCTCTCCTGGAAAAGGCGATAACCAAAGTCATTGGCAGGTGCATAGGTATTAATGGAATAATCAATATTTACTGATTCAGCAACGGTATCTGTTAAACATATCACCTCTGATTTCTGACTGCTGTTATTTGATGGAACAGTCACGCTGTCGGATGTGGAAGAATTTCCGCAGGCGCTAAGTAATCCGGTGATCAGTGTAGTTGTTAAAATAAATGTAAGTGTTCTTTTCTTCATAAAAATCCTCTTTTCTATTGTTCGTTTGCCAATCCAATTACATAGCCATATTCAGAATTTACAGGAAAATTCTGCAACTCTTCTTTCGTTAGTATGCCACTCATTTGATAATCTGCTGATAATGTAACATCCAAATTAAGACTTTGCAGACGCTGACATTCTTGTGTAAGAAGATCCTGATTGGCTTCTGTATCGCCATAGACGTAATCAGCACTTTCAGTAGAATCATTTTCATAGGTAAATAGATTAATACGCACTTTATATGCATATGGCTCGTTTTCATTCTGTGATAGTGTTTCTTCAAGGTAGTGATACAGGAAATAGCTTCCTTTTGCCGGAGCACCATAACAATATATGGCATCCATATTACCAGGATATTCGGAGATAATCGTATATGCAGACCAGTCATGTTGGGGTACAGTATCTGGCGCATTATTGCTATCCTCTACTTCTGCCTGGAGCTGTGGCGCACTGTCTGTTGGCAAATTGCATTCTGCATCAGCTGACTCATCCATAAGATAAGCAGCTGGAGCTTCAGACACGGAAGCGTCATTTTCCTGTGAGAATGCTTCGGCAGGAGTATTATAGGCTTCAATACCGTATGCAGCTACAGCGGATTCAGATGTATTCTGGGAAGATTGATGCATCCGGTATGCTGAGATACTGACAGCGCCGATACATAGCAGACAGGCTGCCATGCTTCCCCATTTCAACCAAGGCTTTTTAGTGTACCATTTGGATGATGTGGAATCGGCAGTATTGATATAAGCCTCATGAATCAGGTCGTCATCAATATCGCCGATGCCTTTTAACAAATCAGTCCCATTCAAAATGTAATCCCCTCCTTCTCTAAATAATCTCGAAGCTTGCCACGTAAACGGAATAACATGGATTTTACTTTGCTTTCACTAATATTCATATTCGCAGAGATATCGTGGATGGAATCCATATACCAGTAACGACGTATAAATATTTTACGTGCAGATTCTGGTTGCTCCCGAAGAAACTGACTGATTAATTGCCCTAATTCCTGAGATGCAAGCTTTTGCTCGCAGTCATTGGGACTTGTGATACAATTCTCCAGTTCTGTAGTAAGGGTAACAATTTCTGCATCACGTTTCTTTGCCTTTTGATAATCTAATTTACCGAAGCAGAAATTTCTGGTGATTTTAGCCAGATAGGCAAAGAAATAATCCGGACGTTTGGGAGGTAAAGTGTTCCATGCAATATGATATGTATCATTGACACATTCCTCAGAATCCTCATGATTGTATAGAATACGCTCGGCTAATGTATGAAGCTGTTTTCCATATTTGGTGGAAGTTTCAACAATTGCCTGTTGTGAGCGATTCCAGTATAGTTCGATAATCTCATTGTCTTCCATGGGGTTATCCTCCTTTGTTCGTGGTTATAACGCTTCTTACCTATATAGAGGGATTTTGATCGCTTTGGTTGCATTGCTGTGAAATATTTTTTATAAAAAAATCTGATACATTAATTGCTTATTTAGCTTAATGTATCAGATTTATATTTGCAACTGTTATTTAAGATTATTCATAAAAAATAATTTTGGTGATACACGTATCATTCCATTTCGTACCACTGAAAATACTTTGAATTGTGAAAGTCAGATTGTCTATCAACAAAGGATTTTCAAAGACAATATATTGTGGTTGCATGTCGTCTGTTAATTCTACACATAAATCATCATCAAATATGGTAAAAGAAGCAACACGATTATTTTCAAAAAAGGCTTCCTCACTCGTCTGCTTTCCATTATAGATGCACATTGCACTGACCATGACAGATGTATCAAAGGTAAAGTGAATGGATTGACCAATTCCACCATCTTCTTCTCCTTCCTGCCATGAAGTTCCTAAACTGGAATCCAACAGATTTGTCGCACCATAATAATTTCCTTTGGAAGAAACGTATTCAGATGTGGAACTGATTCCTCTTACAGGAATTGTTTGAAAGCCCAGAGATTCAAAGACCGATTCAGATACTAAAGTATAAGTAACAGGTTCTTGAACTTCAATAGTTGGTTTTGTAACAACGACAGGTTGAGGCGCTGGCGTTTCTTTTTCTATGATTGTTACTTTGGGTTCTATTTTATACCGACCAGCGTAATTGCTATATTCATTCAATAAGTAAGAACCCAGAAAATAAACAGTACCGCATACAATCAGACACGCAATGACTATATAAGATACATAGGAAGTAAATTCTTTTCTGTTACTTTGCAGCAGGGACAACATTTCCCTGGCTTCTGCTTCATATTGTGGGTCTATCCTTTGCAGCTCTGTATAATACTGACAGGATTTTGCATAATGTCCTAACTTTTTCTCAGCGGTAGCAAGTTTTAAGTAGGCATCTGTCAACACAGAATCATTCAACAAGTCTTTAGAAGACATTGTATGAACAAAAATATCCAAATATTTAATTGCCTTGTGTACGTTTTTTATACATCCGGTTCCATATAAGTATAATTGCCCTAATATGTAGTACGATTCCATATAACCGTGTTTAGAGGCTTTTAACGCATAATGATAGGCGGCACAATAATCCTTAATATTCTTTGCATGTGAAATATGCCAGCTTGCTAACTGAATATAGGCATAGGTATCTCCATCTCTGGCTTTTCGCTGTAAAGCATCATAAGAATCTGTTTTGGATATGGTCTGACACAAATACTCTAAAACCATGTCCTCTTTGTCACCAGTTACATTTTTGTCTGATAAAGATTCCTTTAATAAATCTTCGATATCTATATATTTCTCTTCTTTTTTGGTAGCCTGACTCCCCATAGTTCCCTCATTTCTGTGCGAAAATGCACACAGACAGCAAACGTTTTCAGTAACCAAATAATATATCAATATTTAGTATAGCAGTTTTGACAGATAGAAGCAACTAAGTTTTCAGACAATTTAGCTTTTCTGTTGATCTTGAAATATCCGGGTTACAGAATGGTTACCTGTTTATCAAAATCATATTCATGAGGAGTCTTGTGATCTGTTTTATGACCTACTGCCAGTGCTATCTGGAAAGAATATCCTTCTGGTATCTGGAATGCTTTTGAAAAATAGTCCTTCTTCTCTCCATGTAAAGCATCATAGATACATCCAATGACCAGGTTACCAAGACCAAGGCTCTGCGCAGCCAGTGCCATATTTTCGACAGCGATACCTGCATCAACCTGACTCCATCTAAAGCCCTCCTCCGCGCTCAACAAAATAAGTACAGGTGCTTCATAGTAGAAATTGTGCGGCTGCTTTTCCTGACTGCGTAATCTTCTTTTCTCTTCGTCTAATTCTGATAAAACAGGATTGTCACCTTTTACTACTGTGAAATGAATCTCCTGTTTGTTCATACCGGTAGGTGCCATAAGACCTGCGTTCAAAACTGTATTTAATTCTTCCTGTGTAAGCTGTTCTGGGCTGTATGCTCTTGCAGAACTGCGTTCTTTTATTGTTGTTATTACCTGATTATTATTCACAGTGATACCACTTGTCCTTTCTAAATATATTGTGTTATATAACGTTTTAAAGCCAATCTCGAAACGGTGCACTGGTTTTAGATTTTTGCACATACAAGATCATATAATGCTCTCATCAGTTCTTCACCTTTACGACATTCTGCAACAAGTGATACAACAGCATTTTTTTCAGGCAGAACCATCGAAATCTGAGAGTATTTTCCATCAGCCCTAAAGGAATTATGTTCACCTCTCCAAAAAAGATAGCCATAGTCATCTGTATCAGAGGCACTTGTGCTTTCTTCTATCCATTTTTCAGACAAAATCTGTTTTCCATTCCAACTGCCCTTGTTAAGGTAGAATAATCCAAATTTATGAAGTTCTGAAAGCGTAAGAAATAACCCTCCTGCGCCAAAGCTATTTCCAAGGGGGTCTGTTTCCCATGTAGGACGCTTTATCCCAAGATGTGTAAAAAGTCTTGGGGTAAGATATGAAACCAAGTCACATCCTGAACGCCTTTGTACAAGAATTCCTGCAAGATATGGTCCAACGTTGTTATATACAAAATGTGTACCTGGTTTATATTTGAATGGAATGGCTAAAGACATTTTTACCCAATCATCCTCTTTGTATAATGGGCGTTGTGCGCCCATAAGATTACCCTGTTCCTGTCCTAAACACATTGTTAGCAAATCTCGAACAGTTGCCATTTGTAGATTATCATCAATTTCAATAGGCAGGTCTTCTGAAAAAGCGTCTACCAATTTTTCATCAAGAGATAACAGTCCTTCTTGAACAGCAAATCCAACGGCACAAGAAGTAAAACTCTTCGTTGCTGAATAAATATTTCTACGGCATTCTGCTTCGCTATACCATTCCGCTATAAGTTCACTATCCTTTGTAATCTTTATGCCAAGAACATTAAGTTTTTCCGCAACTTCCACAAAATCAGATATATCCATAATAATTACCCTGCCTTTCCGTAATCTGCAAGCTTTGAACCGTAGGTATAAAGTTGTGTGTGAAAATTATCTTTCACACCGTAATAATTGATTGCATAGAGTCTCCTATATAACCCTACTCCCAACAAGTGTTATCCTCATCACATATTAACCAAAATGGATCATGTATACATCTGCCACTTTGATATCTTATGAGTTATACATAGCGTTACGATGCTAAATACTGTATCAAATAATGAATACCAGTCTAACACCTTCTTTAAGTTATCTAGCACCACCACCCAAGATAAGTATAACTCAATTCTCTCCTTTCTTCAATTAGATAAACTATATCTTCAATTATATATGTCTAAGTATCAAAATATTTTTCGCAGGTAAAGTATGACACCCTGGAATTAACCAGGGTGCCATACTTACCTTAATGTGATCCTTCTGTCCTCAAATCATCTGCTGATGTATGGTCGTTAGAGTAAACTGAAACAATAGGATCTGTTGTAAACTTGCCTGTCTTAGGGTCAACTGGCGGAGTGTAAACCTTACCCTTGTATGGACCATCATCAAAGATCTTAACTCCTGTCTTGCCAGTCTTGTCTTTATCTACATTATTGATTGCTGTACCATCATATGCAAGAGTCCATACCTCACCCTTAACATAAATCTGTAATGTACAGATAATAACTGCATTCTGACTGGATATCTTTTCAATATTAGCAGTTGTACAGTCCTCACCTGCCTTGACAAATACAGAACTGGATGGCAGACCAATAGTCCAATTCCAACGTTGTGCTTGTCTGCCATAGATGGGTTCAGCTAATGCATTCTCAGGATTCTTGTCAACATCATAAGTAGTAGTTGAACCAATGAACGTTCTGTTGATGTCATTTAAGAATAATCTTTGAGCAGTTCCAAGAATATCCTTTTGAGTAGATGGCATTCTGATACTTGGAGATTCAGCAGGCGTAAAGTAATCAACAACATCACCTGTTGTTTTCTTTTCCTTTGCAGTATAATTTCTCCTCTGATATTCATTCTGCCAGTCCATATACAGATAATATTCACTTACAGAGCTGTCACAATCGAAAGCTGCTACTGGCTTATAATTACCACTCTGCCCCATATAAACATCTAATGGTGTATAAGCCCCTGTATCAAGATTCAGTAACCAGTACCTCGGAGTTATCTGCATCTTATAGTATAAGTTACTATCCGTATATTCACCGCTGGTATCCAGATTCTCTCCATAATAATTACCAATAGTGCTGATATCCATGTAGAGATTATAGCCCGGACGCATTGGCTGCTTCTTAAGAGCCTGTATCGGGTTATCTGCTGGTGTAAGAGGCAGCTGGACATGTTTATATGCTTTACCACCAGTAGATGAATACTGTGTCGAGTAAGCATCATGCCATAATGTACCTGCACTTACATCTTCAAAACGCAAATCCTTATCATCAGATAATACTTTATTGGGCAACTTGAGATTGACCTGGGGTACCAGATTCTTAATTAACCATGTGCCGTTATTCTTAGGCTGCTTGAAAAGTGTCGCAAATCTGAAGTCCCCTGTATCTTCCAGTGCAAGTCCGCCAATAGACCCAAGAACGTCGATATACTGAATCTTAGTAGCTGTATGTCTTGCCGCATAAGTTCTATCTACCCTGTCTTTATTGGTAACATCTACTGACTCATCATAATACTCAATTGTGTTAGCATTAGAGGCTATCGACACAAATTTTGTTGTGCCATTATTGACCTCGTTGTTACCAAGGACAGCATAGAATGTCCAGATATAATCCCCATCCTGCGGTATATAGAAGAGATTGATTGGCTGGTAGGCAGAAGCCTGTTTCGTGAAATTACCATCCTTATCCTTGAAAATGACATTTACAGGAAAGATGACATACTTATCACGAGTCCATTTGCTGCAGTCCATATTATCCACATACCCCATGCCCCTGACTGATGTTGTGTCCAAGATCCCATGCATGTTAGGTGACTGGGAAAAATCACCTGTATTCGGATAATAAATCTTGAACTCCCTATCAATATTGATAAAAGTATCAGATATAGATACAACCTCATTACCATGCTGTACTAACTGACCTGTTTTCTTCTTGTGGTTTTCATCATTATTACAAGGTGTCCAACAACGAGAGTCGCCATAGGAATAATGACATGCAGACGATGACGCATCCCATTCGCCTTCCTCACCATGTTCAATATGATGGGGGTTATCGCATGTTAAGACCTTCTGAGTAATTTTCTTGCAGGCATCTGTACACTTATGGACATTAGGCTTGTTTACACATACTGCATATTGTGCTGTAGATGTTGTACAGATTAATGTTCTGTTACCACAAACACCAGCCGGACTTGTGCTTGACCAGCCACATCGAGTACAATACCATTCTGTGTGTGAACCATGACTAACCCACTTGCGTACAGGACGGATACAAGGATTATAACCACAAGTACCACAGTCAACCCATTCCCAGCCACCATCTTCAACCTGTCTTGTTGTAATAGAGCCTGGGCATCCAATATAGCAGCCTGCTTCAAAAGAATGTACGTGAGTACACTCTGACGTATGCTCATGCGCATTCAAACCACCTATATGCTCAGTCATGACATTGATCTCCTCATAACAATCATCCGTATGATAACTTGGAGTTGTTATCGGACACGTCAGAATCTGATACTGACAGCTTGCATTGCCAGGACATCCTGTAACACTACTTTCCGGGTCACCGCCAGCTGCCAGAGATGCATCTGTTCGCAAGTCATATTTCTCATCATTGCAAATGACATAGGCGTTCTGTGTGCTGACAGGATTGTGAACAACAATATTGTTCACCTTAGTCTTACCCTTAGTGTAACCAATCTCTGTATAGCTTTCATAAGAAGTAAAATCTGTACCACCCGGGCTGCCCTGATGAACCTGTTTAGGGAATTTCAGATAGCACTTGCCTGTATCCCACTCACCATTTTTGACCCTTGGCTCTGAGCTGCTCTTGGGCCACGTCCTGTCTTCCGTCTGCATGACATCCCAAATATCAAGACCAGTCTTAGTGAGACGCAGATTGTTAAAGCCAGTTGCATAGTTACTGCTTCCTTTCTTTACCCTCGAATTAGGATGCATGGAAAAGCCAGTAGCCTGTGCAAGCTTATTCCAGCCATTCACACCAATAGATTTATCAGCGCCAGGGCTTGCACTAGAACCGTGAAGCTTATTTACATACCCATCAGCAACAGTCACGTTACTATTGCTCCATTTAGAGCCCGGTGAACTATACTGCCCGTTATAACCACTTCGAGTTATATGGGTGGACTCCCAGTTAGAAGCGCAGTCATTGTTGTTCTGCCACATATCCTGAATACGCCATGTCTTGCTGAAAGTGATAGGGTTGCCTGTCATTGACTGGGCATCCGTGTCTGTTACAGGAAAGTCGCTAGGGTTCAGCTTAACAGATTTTGAGTCATAGGAATAATAGCATGGTATCTGCCAGCCTTCTGATGTCTGCAAAGCCACGTAGTCAGACACAACAGAACACCAGACACCACTATTCTGAGCCAGACAGCTGTTGATTGCAGTCCATGCTTCCGTCGCCAGCGTTGTCCTGAGCTGACATGTATTGTCAACTGTAACTCCATCGCCATTAGAGCCACATACATGATCCGTGTTGCCATAGATATTCTCATTATTGACCTTCTGGTCACCGGCAGTCACAAAGAATACCAGCCGCCCGTTACCATCAGTGCCTGACTGTGGATTAGTTGCATGTGCATAATTACCCTGTGATGTGAAAGAGACATTGCCAAGGTTAGGATCCCATTTCAGTAAAGACGGATTGGTCAGGGCTGAGTTGCCATTATAATAACATTCGTTCAGCATCCACATATCCATATCTGTGATGTCCAGATAACCAAATGGAGCAATCTTCTGGTTAATAGTACCTGTCCATGTATGGGAATGCGTATGACATTCGTTTATCTTCTGACTGTGTACGCAGCCTGAACCAGACCAACACTTCTTGCCGGAATCTTTACCATAACACTTAGTGGGACCATTATCACCACCGGTCGCTTTGAAAGTCTTAGTCACAGAAGTACCACAAGGACATGTTGCTGTCACCGTGACTGAGCCAGGAGAACAGCTGCCTGAATTAGAAGCACCTCCACACCATACCTCAGGCTGGATCACATGACCTTTATTATCCTTTATCTCATCCTGTATCTTATGACTTGGTACGGTGACTGTATGCCCTGGGCAGGACCACTCACAAAGTTCATCATCTTCCATGCAGTTACTTACAGTATAGGACCATGTATAAGTTCTCGTTACCTCAGGGTTCTGCTTCCACTCTCCATCAAAGTTCAGCATGAACTCCGTAGCACCGAAACCAACATAGAGATCTTCTGTAGTAGGCACGCCAGCCATGGCTTCCCATGATTCATGTCCCGGGGAACCTTCCTTAATCTCTACATAGTTATCCTCAGCTCCCGGTTTACCGATTGCTGAATAGTAATGGAACTTATTAGGAGTATCAACGCCTAAAGACCAGGAGACTTTATCAGAACCCACATAGGTAGATTCGATTGTCTTACCCTTGGCATAGAGCTTATAACTCTTGTCAGTAAATTTCAAAGTCACATTAGCCAGATATTTGTTGGTAGTTGACTCATTAATGATAATGTTAGAGTCAGCGACCTTAATCGTCTTCTGACCTTTAAGATAAGGCGTCAGTGTCTCGTAAGTCATATTGCTTAGAGTGACTTTATTACCGCCTGTCAGAGTACCGGCACCAAGAACAGAATCGATCAAAGGTGAAGATGTACCGCTGCCCTTAACAGGTGTCATGGAATATTCAACGATCAGATCTGCTGATGTAAAGCCTTTAGCCTTCTCTGCTGCAAAAGTATCCCAGTACTGCTGGAGCTGCGTAGCGTCACATTTCAAATCTACATCAAGCTGAGCTGCTACAGATGTGCCCTTGGCTGCAACTGTCTTCTGTGTGGATGATGCAGTGATCTTGAACTGACCGATTCCATCAGTAGCTGCTGCACCGGAACCACCAAAAGCGAAGTAGGTGTAACCAAGATTACCTTTCTGACGGTCACCACGATCTGTAGGCATGCAGGTATAAGCCTGACCCTTGAAACCAGTACCTGAAGATGAACCATGATCATAATTGAACCATGAGCCTACACGATTGGCATAATACTTGGATACTTTACCATAACTGTCTAACTGAGCATAATCCCAGAAATTGTTCTCATATGTAGAACCGCCTGAACCATAATCACCAAAATCTTCACCATATGTACTAAGTACTTTAGAAGCTAATGAATTGCCATAGGCTTTCTCAAGGTAAGCTGGTAAGGAATAGAAAGCAGGACTCTCGTTACCACCCTGAGAACAGATAAAGCCTGCAATGATGACAGGCACATAGAATGCGGAAGATTCATCACGATTCTGATTCTGTAAGTAGTCTGTGATGTATTCCTTGTAGTAACTAGGGTCTGGACAAAGCTGGCTGATTACCGCCAAGATGTTCAGAGTAATGGAATTACGAATAACATCCGCATACTGTGGATAGTTATTCAATGCATTACCTCTTGTAGAGTCTATCCTTGTCGTAATGCTGCCAACATCCTTGAAACAGTTGACAAAGTTCTTCTTAGCTTCTTCTATAGAATTAGAACCGGATGTTACATGATTCAGAGCCATCTCATAATCAGAGTATGTCCATGCACCATTCCTGAATGATTCTATCTTCTCAGGATCGTTCAAAATATCATCTGAAATAACCGTTGTGCCCGTACCTACATTACTGGCAGGTGGATTTCCTGATATTGCATACACTGCAGTCGCCTTTGGACGGGAATTATCAGCAGGCATAACTACATGAACATCATTTATGTTAAAAGAAGCATTCCCTTTATTCACAACAATGAAAGAATGCTCTACTAACGAGTTATCCGGACTCATAAATTCCTTTGGATAATCATAAAGCATTTCCATGTAGGCAGATTTCTTACATTGAGAAAATGTAGTCATAGAGGTAGTATCTTCAGCACTCATCAATGGCTGACCAGAACATGAGTTATTTACCTTTTCAATATAGACTAACCATGCCGGACGCATTACAGCAGCACAGTTAGGGTCATAATCAGTAATACCTGTGTCTCCCTTTTGACTAGGGTTGGTAGCACCGGAACTTGATTCATTAGCTGCTAATGAGTTAACGCCAGATGATGTAAATATCAACATCATTGACATTAACATAGCAGTTATTCTTCTAATTTGTTTCATTTCATAAATCACTTCCTTACATAAAAATAAGAGATACCTCAAAAACTTGAAGTATCTCTCTAACTAAATGTTCTTTGAATTACATCAGATATTTCTACAACAAACGCAGCTACAATACAAAATATGAATCCAATATTCAAAAGTATATTGCCCTTAACATGTGAAAATACATAGTCATCACTATACCTATTTACATACAAATATTCTGACCACGTACTACCTACTGCTAATAGTATATAAGCGGCTGTAACAATAACTTCTGAAATACCTTTATAAGTATAACCTGCACATACACAAATTACACTTTCTATAACAAGTAGAATAGGGATTGTCAGATAATTCACAGCTAAATACAAAGCACCATACCTGGCTGGTACCTCCAGATTCGACTTTTTCACGACATCTACTGGTACATGTGTTATTCTCGCTTTATCTCTATAAAATTTATCTTTTGACCAGTCTACTAATCTTAATCGTATACTGATATTTAAATGGAATGCTGCAAAACATGCAATTGTAAAAATAATTATATCTGTCATATTCTTCACGATTACCATTTATATGACCAAAGTTGTGTTAGACTCAATAATTTTCTCCATAATAATCACCAGTTATGAGTATAACACATATCATTTTATTGGTATATACTCCTTTCTTAAAAAAATAAAAGGACACATCATATAATGACATGTCCTCTTATAACCATTATTTATCTTCCTGCTTAATTGCTTTTCTCATTCTGTTTTACAGAATCTATCCAGATTTTACTAAAAATACTATACACTATGAGTATTATCCAAAGTATTTTAGTATAAAGTACAACGCCTAAACTGTATCTTAGCAGCCATTTAGCCATCAATGCATAAATTCCATAAGCAAAAGTCAGTAAATTACCAAGAACTACCACAACGCATGTGCGCATAAAATAGGCATGTTTTAATTCACGAACAAGTTCAAGAATATTGATGCTCATACCAATCAATATATACTGCAGAGCTACCCAGCAAATTAGAGTTATTACAAGTCCTGTCAAGTTACTTAGTGATGCTATATTAGTACCTAAATACTGCACATCATTTATGAATGCAATTATGTGAACATACACATAATTTACAGCTATTGGCCCCTTGTACATAAAATACACAATGAATAATGTATAAACACTCCATATTATTCCAGTTCTTCCGAGATTGAAATACCAAGATTTCATAAAATTTTTAAGCATATTATATTTATCTCCAAGCCCAATTGCTTCTGCCTTCTTTTGAAGACTAATACTGTTATTAATATCTTTTTTAATTAAAATTTTGAACATACGATCACCTCTTGGTAAGAGGTATGATGTGCAAATTCCCAAATGTCAATAACTCTTTTAATAAAGACATACTTAGGCGTTGGAAATACTCCTTTCTTATACAAAAAAGAGATACCTCAATCAGAAGTATCTCTCTTATAAACTCATAACCATTATTTAATTATTTTGATAAGCTGATAGCGCCATGATCAGTAGGGTCTGTGTCCATACCGCCATCAGAGTAGAGACCGCCAAGTGTTACCACGCGGATGGGTAACTGGGTGGATGGGTTGAAGCCTGTAGGCTCAACATCACTTGTCCCATTTTTGTGAACTGTTATCTGCTTTATTTCTGTACCTTTTGCACCTCTAGGAGCTGAACCAATACCAATACAGCCATCCTTATATGTAGTTGCATAGTAACCTGCAAGATTACTTGATGCTGGAATTCTTACGTTCTGCCCCTGATAAAGCTCTATGGTTAATACCCCATCAGCAGCATAGTAAATCTTAGGTGCCTTATGTGTAGTAGAGGATTTCCAAGTCATACCATCAAGGTTCAGCTCAAGCATGCCATCGGTAGATACGATCTTGTGGTCATCGGCATAGGAGTAAGCGGATGTGGCAACCTGAGTGGAAGCTGCAGGAGCTGTAGCTGCTGTACCAGCTGCATCAACGACATTTAACGCAACAGTGATGACATTACCTGTTGGAACACCATTTACAACATTCTGGAACTGAACGACCTGAGCGCCGACTTCAGTAGCTGCAACTACAATCCCCTGATTATCAGCTGCCGGCGCGAATGCTGCATATGCACTTGTCTGCAGAGGCATCGGTGTACCACCAGCAGCTGCCAGTAAATTAGTTACACCAAAGTTTACCATTGTTCCCTTATACATCGCTAATGTATATGTCCCATCAGCATTTGCCAGGAAGACAGGCGCCGGGTTACCGGCATCATTCTGCAGATATGTAATAATACCTGTTGCTGTCAGCTCCTGTGCCTCAGCTGCTTCAACAATCGTAGTCAGAATAGTATCATTACTTGATACAGACGCTATTGTCGATCCATCAGCGCCTACAGCCACGATTGAACCAGCTACGAGAACCGATAATGCTAAGTTAATAGATTTCTTGATTAAGTTTGTTCGTTTCATTATATAACCCTCCTTAGGTTTGAATCATTGATTGCACAAAATGTGTAACCTTCCATTTGAATCTTTAATTTCTAAATGTCTAACAGTACTTTCTCCCTCTGGTACTGTTATTCGTAAATATTTATCTCTATCATTTATCTCATATGTTAATCTACTAAACATTGATGCGCTGAGAATCATTGAAAACGGCACTCTACTATCATTAACTGCTATAATAGGTAAATCTGGATATACTAAAGTTCCTAATATGAATTGTGGTATCCTATACAAATTTCCATAAGTAGCTCCACCAAATCCATAGAACTTTTCTTGTGCCTTCACTAATCTGGCTTTGTATACATACCTTAATAAATTTTCCGAGTCGGTCCATACAGGTACCTCAGCTCCAGTATCCAACAAAGCTAGACAGTCTTTATACTTATCTAATACAACAACAGGTCGTGATATGTTCTTGTCTAATTTAAAAAGCATGATAACTCTCCTATCTCATTAGGCGCTGTATAGCGAGCTGTAGTTAAATCAAGTGCTTGCAGCATACCTAACTCATCTTTACTTCTATTCACAAAATAAACTACAGCAGATTTAATAGAAATACCATCATTGTCAATGTACTCAATGTCATTTAATCCAACCCACTGAGCTGGATACTTTTCTTGAATTTGACCCCATGTCAATCTTTCCGCCAAATTTCCATTAGGGTTCTTATCTAACTTGTTAACATATTCCTGTAAATCATGATCTAATTCTCTCTCACTCTGTAACGCAATTGCCATAGTATAACCCTCCTTCTATTTTTGTTTAATTTGTATTTAGATTTCTATTTCACTGAATTGTTCTTACTTTTACTTCCCTAGACTTATTTTTTGCTTCAGTAGCTGCTCGCTGCGAGACAAACAGATTTCTTTTTGGAGAACATATTGTTAATCTTTTCCCTGTGACTTCTTCTATTTTTCCCTGTGCAACAATGTCTGAAACCGATGCTTTTCTTCCTCTATCAGTTTTCCCTTCAAAAGACACTGTCGCAACAACAGATTGACCTTTCTTATATTTTGTTAAGCCATCTTCCACTTCTACCACTATTTTACCACCCTCAGAAGAAATTATATGTGCTATTGTATCTTGATTTTTCTGTCGATGTTTAAACATTACTAACTACTCCTTTCCCATCGAGTATAATGCCATGATTGCATAGGTATCTATTGTTGGTTTTATATGGAACTTTTTATAACCTCTGCCAGATAATAGTTTTCTCAAACTACCTTCATCTACGATGCCAATTACCTTTATCTCCACCTTATTATTTAAATCATCTACAAACACAGTGCCAACTGCGGCAAGTTTATCTGTAAATGTTTCATCTTCTTTATACTTACAATATATGCGTACTATCACACCATTAGTAAGAAATTTATTTTTCCTTGTATATAGTCGATATTCCTTCTTATCTTCATCATAACGACTATCGCACGCTTTTATATCATCTGTGTCACTTCTTAGTTTTATAAGAAGTATAGCAATTACTATGGCTACGACAATCAGCAGCACCATATCACAAACTGATATTGTATTAGTAAATAACTGCACTGGTAATATTGTGAATACATTAGCAATTATTTCAATCATTTGTGCTACCTTACTTAACATATAATAAACCATCTCCTTAGTTTTTTAGTTATAACGTGATTAGTGTAACATAACTTCCTTAGAGTTGAATTACTACATTATATTTCTCAATTATATATGTAAAATACTTCTATTATTTTTCGTTATAGTACTATTGTAGCATGTTAATGAGTCATATTACAATAGTGTTAGTAAGTTCAGCATAAACTTCTGGTGGAAACTACTATTCATAAACCTCTCCTATACAAAAAGAGAGATGCTTCCAGTTGGAGGCATCTCTCTTGATTATTAACTATTCTTGTCTGCATCACCTGCACCACTGTTTTCTTTACTAACAACGTCTGGTAAAAACAGATATTGTAATTTTTTATTAATTTTATATGCCCACTTTGAAAGAGAGAAAGTATTATAAAGGATGATAATTAACCAGAATACCCAATTATGCATATAAACGGCAAACCCATCTCCAAAAGCTATAACATGATAGATAGCATGCAATAGAATTAACACCTCTACCACTATGCCAACTATCCAATTCACAACTAATACCCTATTCTGTTTTATAGCTTCTTTAATACTTGAAAAGAATTCATAACTTGTCCAAATTATCATAAAAGCTGGGCATAATAATGACCATGTGGGAGTCTCCTGGTAAGTTGCCCCTCTACCGATAAAATCTGCGGGATCAGGCTCGGAATACCAAAGCCTAAACCAAACGTTATAAAACTTATTTGCTAATAATTGGTGATTCATGCAGAAGTATACTTCTAATAAAATAATTACGCTAATCCAAATACTTAATGTCCATTTATGCTTTTTTATAAATTTCTTCATACGTTTACTTAGTGTCAATACAATTGTAAGTAAACCAACTAAATTCAATATAAGACTATCAAAACCCATCGGTACATGTAATCCCTTCTTATAAAGGTATATACATTATATCGGTATACTCACAAGTTTTATTAACAAATCTCCTTTCTTTCATACAAAAAGAGATACCTCAAAAACTGAAGTATCTCTTATAAACTAATATAAAATTATTTACTTTATCTGGAGCAACATATATTCGCGCCATATAGCTCTTTCTTTGTTAACATTACAAATCATAATATACATTGCAAGAATTGCATCAAGTTCTCTTTTTCCTAGGAATCTTAGTTTCATCGAATTTCTAAATTACCGATAGTCTTTACGTTTTCCATAAATTCAGAGATTCTCATTTTATAATATTCATTATTAATACCAACTTCTATATCTCCATATTTATAACTTCCATCTGAACACATCATAACTGAAGGTATTGAAAGGATATTGTAAAATCTTCCATCAACTAAAAAACCTGACTGACCACATTTTAACTCGAAATATGTTTTTTTTTCATGAATATTTGTCTCCTTTCCCTAGTAAATGCGAATTTCAAATACACCAGTATTCTTCTCCATCCATTGCTCGCTTCACTTCATCAGCAGATAAATCATATAAATCAGCAATGAAGTCTATTGCATCATCAATACTTTGTAATGATGCGAATTTCTGTCTATTCTTCAGACAGTCGATCGCCTGCTGAAGGTTTCTTTGTTCATTCAGTAATTCCTGCTGTTTTACTTCAGCATATTTTTCATAATTGCTTTTACTCATTTATCTTGCCTCCATTCCAAGGGAACACGAATTTTGTCACCATTCTGGTGTCTGTAATTTCAATACGTCCTTCATGGCAAGTTCCATTCTCTCAATTTTATTCTACATTTCCACCTAAACCATCAATCATAGCATTCAACTCCTTCTTCGTCTCATTTGGTAACTCTATACCATAATTAGATAATATAGAACTACATTCACCATACACCTCTAAACCAGGCTGTCCAATCTCTCATTTACATAAC
>OGLT01000115.1_pt1 | contig 74654 bp, 69 predicted proteins | sample 1572911 | NCBI WGS metagenome assembly OGLT01 (sample SAMEA2582014, study PRJEB24529) | metagenome | biome: Human gut stool | place: China | collected 2011 | reverse complement strand
TTTTACTTCATGGATCGGGCGCTCCGCTCATACCGTGTGGAACACGCTGCTTTGTACGCAAGCGTCCACGCAGTGTGTTCTGCACGGTATGGCTGAGCTGTTACACCAGATCAAATATACTGATCTGATTGGACTCGGGCAAGTCTCCTAATAATCCTAACGAATCCATAAGGTCAATTATCGTCTTGGAAACCTTAGTTCTTTGACGAAAATCATCTTTGGAGAGGAACGGACCGTCCTTGGCAGCTTCCACAATGGCATCTGCCGCCTTCTCTCCCAGTCCGTCGATACTGTTTAAGGACGGCATTAATTTTCCATCCACAATCTGGAACGATCTGGACTGTGCACGGAAGATGTCGATGGGTTCAAATTCGAAGCCTCTTGCATACATCTCCTGCACAATACGCATATCACCCATAGCATCTTTTTCCTTATTAGAAAGAGTATCCTGTCGTTTTTTGTACTCTGCCATCACGCTCTCCAAGTGCCTCTGCCCCTGACACATGATCTCATAGGAAAATGCCTTGGCGCGGATACTGAAAAACGCACCGTAATAAGCTAACGGATAATGGATCTTGCAATAAGCGATACGCCATGCCATCATAACGTACGCCGCCGCATGTGCCTTCGGGAACATATACTCGATCTTCTGGCAGGATTCGATATACCACTGGGGTACGTCATGCGCCAGCATATCCGCTTTCCACTCTTCCCACATGGCACATTTTCCCTTCGCCACCATACCCTTACGTACTGCCTCCATGATCTTGAAGGACTTCTCCGACTCCACGCCCATCTGGATCAGATACAGCATGATATCATCACGGGTACAGATCGCCGTGGAAATAGTCGCCACGCCGCTCATGATCAGATCCTGCGCATTGCCCAGCCATACGTTGGTACCGTGGGACAGACCGGAGATACGGATCAGATCCGAGAACTCCTGCGGCTTGGCATCGATAACCATCTGCATGGCGAAATCGGTTCCAAACTCCGGAATACCGAGACATCCGAGCGGAATTCCATGAATGTCATCCGGCGTCACACCGAGTGCCGATGTATTTTTAAATAAGGACATGACCGACTCATCGTCGAGCGGGATCGTTGTCGGGTCAATTCCCGTCAGATCCTGCAGCATACGAATCATCGTCGGATCATCGTGTCCGAGAATATCGAGTTTTAACAGGTTGTGGTCGATCGAGTGATAATCAAAATGTGTCGTGACCGTCGCCGTCGTCATATCATTTGCCGGATGCTGTACCGGCGTAAACGTGTTGATCTCCTCTCCCACCGGAAGCACGACGATTCCGCCCGGGTGCTGTCCCGTCGTCCTGCGGACGCCGACGCATCCCTGCACAATACGGTCAATCTCACAGTTCCGCTTGTGGACACCGCGCTCCTCGTAGTAATTCTTGATGTATCCGAACGCCGTCTTGTCCGCCAGCGTACCGATCGTTCCGGCACGGAATGTCTGACCGTATCCGAAAATAACCTCACAGTAGGCATGCGCTTTACTCTGATATTCACCGGAAAAGTTCAGGTCGATATCCGGCTCCTTGTTTCCCTTGAATCCCAGGAACGTCTCAAACGGAATGTCAAACCCGTCTTTTACCAGCTTCTTGCCGCAGACCGGACAGATCTTATCCGGCATATCACATCCGCTTCGCCCGGAGAACGCCTTGACCTCCGGCGAATCAAAGTCGCTGTACTTGCAGTAGGCACAGCGGTAATGTGCCTGCAGCGGATTGACCTCCGTGATACCGGACATGGTCGCCGCGAACGAAGATCCGACCGAACCTCTGGAGCCTACCAGATAACCGTCCTCGTTGGACTTCCACACCAGTTTCTGTGCAATGATATACATTACGGCATAGCCGTTGGAAATGATGGAATTCAGCTCACGGTCCAATCGCTCCTTCACAATGGACGGAAGCTCCTCGCCGTACATGCTGTGCGCCTTGGTGTAGCAGATGTCACGTAGCATCTGATCGGAATTCTCAATGACCGGCGGACACTTGTCCGGGCGCACCGGTGCGATCTTCTCACACATATCGGCAATCTTGCCGGGATTCGTGATGACAACCTCCTCCGCCTTGTTGCTTCCGAGATACTCGAACTCCTTTAACATCTCCTCCGTTGTCCGAAGAAACAGCGGTGCCTGGTCATCGGCATCCTTAAACCCCTTGCCTGCCATGATGATACGGCGGTATACCTCATCCTCCGGATCAAGGAAATGCACGTCGCAGGTGGCGACCACCAGCTTGTTGAATGTCTCGCCCAGCTTTACAATCCGCCGGTTGATATCCTGCAGCTCCTCGACAGAGTTGATGGCGCTCTTCTCATCCCGCAGCATGAAACTGTTGTTGCCGATCGGCTGAATCTCCAGATAGTCGTAAAACTTCACGAGACGGATGATCTCCTCCTCCGGTCTGCCGTCTAAAATCGCACGGTAGAGTTCGCCTGCCTCACAGGCAGATCCGAGCAGCAGTCCTTCTCTGTACTTTACAAATTCGCTCTTTGGCACACGCGGTGTCTTGTGAAAATAAGTCAGGTGTGACATGGAGACCAGACGGTAGAGATTGATGCGTCCGATATCGTTTGTCGCCAGTATGATCGCGTGATGGCTCTTTAACTTTTTCACAAGTTCCGGCGACGTCGCGCCCATCTGGTTCACATCGTCTAACGTCTCCATGCCGCGTTCATGAAGCATCTCGATAAACTTGACAAAAATCTCCGCCGTACATGCCGCGTCATCGACCGCCCGGTGATGGTGATCCAACGATACACCGACCGCCTTTGCCACGGTATCCAGCTTGAAACGGTTTAACTGCGGCAGCAGGATTCTCGCCAGCGCCACGGTATCTGCGATGGTAAAATCAAACGGCAGTCCCATGCGCTCGCAGTTCTTGCGGATGAATCCGGTATCGAACTCCGCATTGTGTGCCACCATGACGGTCCCCTCGCAGAACTTCATGAATTTGGGCAGGATCTCCTCAATCCTGGGCGCATCGAGCACCATGTCATCCTTGATAGACGTCAGCTGTTCAATATTATACGGAATCGGCACCTCCGGATTGACGAAGGTCGAAAAACGCTCCGTGATAGCTCCGTCCACCACCTTGACGGCACCGATCTCAATGATCTTATTCTTATCCGGCGAAAGTCCGGTTGTCTCCAGGTCAAATACGACATAGCTGTCATTTAAGCTCTGTCCTTTTGAGTCAACGATAATATCCTTCAGGTCATCCACCAGATACGCCTCCACGCCGTAGATGATCTTAAAATCCGAATCCGGCGGAACCGCATGGTTCGCGTCAGGGAAAGCCTGTACATCGCCGTGGTCCGTGATGGCGATCGCCTTGTGTCCCCACTTCATGGCGCGTTTTACAATATCCTTGACATCCGAGACGCCATCCATATCGCTCATCTTCGTATGGCAGTGCAGCTCCACGCGCTTCTCCGGGCTGGTGTCTGCACGTGTGGACGTAAAATCCGCAATCTTTTTGATGCCGACCACAGAACCGATCGTAAGCTCACTGTCGAACTTGTCGATCGTCGTCACACCCTTGATCTTTAAAAACGCTCCCTTTGCGAGTCCCCCGTCAAGCAGTTCCTGCAGCTGATCGTTTCTGGTAAAGATTTTTAATACAATCGAATCGGTAAAATCCGTCACGGACATAATCACGATCGTCTTCTCATTCCGGATCTCCCTGGTCTCTAACGTCATGACCTGGCAGCGGATCGTCACCTCTCCCATCTCTCCCACAATCTTCTCGATCGCGATCGGTTCATCCTCAAAATCACGCCCGTAGATCACATCCGGATTGTCCGACTTTTTAAAGCCGCCGCCCTCGAATCTGCGCTTGAATTCCTTCTTCCCTTTTTCGCCATTTCCTGCAGTTTTTCCTGCATGTTCCGCAGGTTTTGCAGCATTTTTTGCAGAAGAAACGGTATTTGTGGTGGCATTGCCGCCTGTACCACCAGATGTTGTTGTGCCATCGGAAACCGCCTCGGCACCGCCTTCTGCGACCGCCGGCACACTCTCCCCGTCGTCATTGCGGATATGTACCTTTTTCATGATGTTTTTAATCTCAAACTGAATCTGCAGATCACTGTTTTTCTTATATTTACTCTCCTTCGGCTCCTCATAGGCAAGCTCCACCGCCAGATCGAGTCCGCAGCGCTCGCAGATCACCTTCTCTAAAAACTCCACGATCTCATGGGAACGCGTCTGTGCGATAATCGTGTTCTCCAGCGTGAGCAGCATGTGGCTTTCGCTCGTAAACTCCATCTTCGCCGTCCGAAGAAGATTGTATTCCATCAGGCTGTAATCTTTCAGTTCTTCTAAAATGCTGTCGCGGTACAGATCAAGCAGCTTTTCCGGCGTATACTGTTCCGAGAGATGATACTTTTCAATGACCTTGACCTGCATCATCCTGCCCTTAAAAATCTGTTGTGCAATGGCAGATTCCAACTGGCGGATATCTTTTTTGTGAATCAGACGCGTGCTGCTTAAATAGACGCGCAGATGATCGCGCTCATGATTCATGCCCACCTTCGTTACTTCCGTCTCCGTCAGCAGATTTTTCATGTCGCCTTCTACCTGCAGTGATGGAAATACATCAAAAAACCGTTTTGCCATGCCCTTTTCTCACTTCTTCCTCAGTCTGTTCTACTTCTGCTGCTCATTCCAGTGCAGCAGCTCATAGCGCAATGCCTCAAGCAGTTCGCCCTCCGGCACCTTTTTATACACTTCCCCGTTCTTGATCAAGAGTCCCTCTCCGATTCCTCCGGCAATACCGATATCCGCTTCCTTTGCCTCACCCGGTCCGTTGACAACGCAGCCCATAACCGCCACCTTGATGTCTAACGGGATGTCTGCCACCATATTTTCCACCTGGTTGGCAAGCCCGATCAGATCGATTCTGGTTCTGCCGCAGGTCGGACAGGACACGACCTCCACACCGCCTTTGCGCAGCCCTAAGGTACGCAGAATCAGCTTCGCGGACTTGATCTCCTCCAACGGGTCTCCCGTGAGCGATACGCGGATTGTATCACCGATTCCCTGATGCAGAATGAGTCCCAGTCCGATCGAAGATTTGATATTGCCGCTGATGATGGTGCCGGACTCCGTGATACCGACATGCAGCGGATGATCCGTCTGTGTCGCAATCAGCTCGTGCGCCTTCACGCACATCATCACATCGGAGGATTTGATGCTGATGACCAGATTGTCATACCCCATATCCTCGATCAGATGTACTTTATCGAGGGCGCTCTCGACAATCCCCTCCGCCGTCACACCGTGATATTTTTCCACAAGATCTTTTTCCAGAGATCCACTGTTGACGCCGACACGGATCGGAATACCGCGCTCTTTTGCGGCATCCACCACTGCGCGCACACGCTCTGTACTTCCGATATTTCCCGGATTGATGCGGATCTTATCCGCACCGTGCTCGATCGCGGCAAGCGCCAGGCGGTAATCAAAATGAATATCTGCCACAACGGGAATGCTCACCTGCTTTTTGATCTCGGTCAATGCCTCCGCCGCCTCCATAGTCGGCACGGCGCAGCGGATAATATCACATCCGGCAGCGGTAAGCGCCTGAATCTGCGCCACAGTTGCAGCCACGTCCTCCGTCTTTGTATTTGTCATGGACTGGATCAGGATCGGATTGCCTCCGCCGATCACCCGGTCGCCAATTTTCACTACTTTTGTCATCTTTTTGCCTTTCTATCCGAACAGCTTGCGGATATCGTTAAAAAATGTAAAGAACATGAGTGCAAACAACAGCATCATGCCAATAAAATGCACCATGCCTTCCTTGTCGGGATCGACGCGCTTTCCGCGGATCACCTCGACAATCAGAAACAATAGTCTGCCTCCGTCCAGCGCCGGAAGCGGCAGCAGATTCATCACACCGAGGTTCGCCGATAAGAAGATCGCAATATAAAGCATCTGCAAAAATACCATATAATAGCCGTACGTCACGCTCTGCTCATAGCTGTCCCCGATCATATTGACGATCCCGACCGGACCGCTCATGTCATTGACGCTCACCTTTCCGCCCACCAGAGACTTCAGGCTGTCAATCGTCACCCGGATCCAGTATTCCACCTCATATACGCTGTATTTTAAATTGGAAAGCACAGAACCTTTCGTCTTTTGCGCGCTTCCCTGAAAGCCGTACATATAATAGCCGTATTCTTCGTTATATTTGGGCGTGAGCACCGTCTGATAGCGTTCGCCGTCCCGCTCATAGGTCACTGTGACCGCGTCCCCGGAATGAAACTGTGTGTAGGCGCTGATGTCCCGGAAAAAATGTATCCGGGTGTGATCAATCTTTAAGATTGTATCTCCCGCCTGCATTCCCGCCTCCTCGGCCGGATATCCCTCCGTCACTCCGGCGAGCACCGGCAGATCATAGCCGATATTGCATAACAGAATAAAAGCAAAGACAAACGCCATCAGGAAATTAAATACCGGCCCGGCAGCCACCACACTGATGCGCGCCCAGACTGATTTTTTCCCGAACGCCCTGCCGTCCTCGCTCTCCGTATCCTCTCCCTCCATCATGCACGCTCCACCGATCGGGAACAGATGCAGGGAGTATGTCGTCTCTCCCTTTGTGATGCCAAACACTTTCGGTCCCAGTCCGAGACAGAATTCATTCACCCGGATTCCGTTTGCCTTCGCCAGAAGGAAATGCCCCAGTTCATGAAAAATAATAATAAGACTGAATATCAGAATTGCGATAATAATCTTCATGCAAAAACCTTTCCCCATTTGCCTGCAATGTGTTCATATGCGGCTGCCTCCGTCTCCAGGATCTCATCAACCGTCGGATTGGCAATAAAATCAGCTGCCTCCATACACGATTCAATCATCTCCGGGATCTGCTGATAGGCAATTTTTCGATCCAGGAAAAGCGCTACCGCCTTTTCATTCGCCGCATTAAATGCCGTCGGAATATTGCCGCCGCGGCGCATCGCCTGATAGGCTAACGCAAGACCGCGGAACGTCTCCGTGTCCGGTCTCTCAAACGTCAGCTGTCCCAATGCAAACAGATCCAGTCTGTCGCCCGAGAGCGGTCTGCGCTTCGGATAATAGAGCGCATACTGGATCGGCAGACGCATATCCGGTGTGCCGAGCTGCGCAATGACTGCGCCGTCCTCATACTGCACCGCAGAATGAATTACACTCTGCGGATGGACAACCACCTCAATCTGCTCCAGTTCCACATCAAACAGCCACTTTGCCTCCATAACTTCCAGGCCTTTATTGACAAGCGTTGACGAATCGATCGTGATCTTGCGTCCCATTGTCCAGTTCGGATGACGCAGCGCATCCTCCACCTGAATGTGTGCCAGATCTTCCGGCTTTTTCCCGCGGAACGGTCCGCCGGACGCCGTGAGAAGAATCTTCGCAATGCGGTTCCCGTTTTCTCCCTGCAGCGACTGGAAAATAGCGCTGTGCTCGCTGTCGACCGGCAGAATCGGCACGCCGCATTTTTTTGCCAGCGGCATAATGATATGGCCTGCCGTCACAAGCGTCTCCTTGTTCGCAAGTGCAATCTTTTTCCCCGCTTCAATGGCTGCAATCGTCGGTCTTATGCCGAGCATCCCGACAATCGCCGTCACAAGGATCTCGCTCTCCGGCTGTACCGCCACCTCCAGAAGTCCATCCATGCCGGACACCACGCGGATATTCAGATCCTTCGTGCGATCGCGCAGTTCTTTGGCGGCGTCCTCCTGAAAAACGCATACCAGCAGCGGATGAAACTCTCTCATCTGCTCTTCCAGCTTTTTGATGTTGCTTCCGGCCGCAATCGCCGTCACCTGTATGTCGCCCTGCTCCCGCACAATATCTAACGTCTGTGTCCCAATGGAGCCTGTCGATCCCAAAATAGCTATCTTCATCATAGGTCTCTCCCAAAATTACAATACAATCAAATTAGCGGCAAGGAAATAGATGAGCGGCGCCGTAAAAATGACGCTGTCGAAACGATCCAGGATACCGCCGTGTCCCGGAATGAGTTTTCCATAATCCTTGATGCCGTAATTGCGCTTGATGGCGGAAGCTGTCAGATCTCCCACCATGGATACCAGTGCGCCCGCCGCACTGATGGCTGCCATAATCCAGACATGTGACATCTCACTTCCCATCGCCCCGCGAAATACCATGCCGTAAATCACGGTGAGAAGCGCAGCTCCGATCACACCACCCACGGCGCCCTCCACGGACTTTTTCGGACTCAGCTTCGGCGTCATCTTATGCTTCCCGATCAGCATGCCGACACAGTACGCGCAGGTGTCGCATCCCCAGGAACACAGAAAAATAAGCCACACAATGTAGGTTCCGGCGCTAAGCATTCTGGTCTGATACACGTAGGACAACATCACTGCCACATAGAACACGCCGAAAAATGCGGCGAGCAGCTGCTCCGTCTGATACTTCGGGTAAGTGAACACATACACGAACATCAATACGATCAGAAGACCTAAAACCAGCATCATCAGATCCGGCAGAAAGCCGAAGCGCAGATTCGCATAGTAGACCGCCGCCGTTGCATACCCGACAATGCCCGGCGCAGACTTCTCAATATGAAAAATCCGGTATAATTCAAACATCCCGATCCAGGAAATCAGCAACGTGGACACCAGCAGCACATCCCCGCCGGTAATAATCAATACCAATGCGGCAATCACAAGAACGATTCCGCTCAATAATCTCGTCTTAAACATATCTCCTCCATCCGGCAGTCCAGCCTACTTATTGTCCGTCAAACCGCCAAATCTTCTGTCTCTTTTATTATACGCTTCAATGGCACGCTCTAATTCCTCTTTGTGAAAATCCGGCCACGGCACATCGGTAAAGTAAAATTCACTGTATGCGAGCTGCCAGAGTAAGAAATTGGATAATCTAAGTTCCCCACTCGTGCGGATTAAAAGATCCGGATCCGGAATGCCTGCGGTATCCAGATACTCCTCAAACACACTTTCTGTGATCTCTTCCGGCTTTCTCTTCCCCGCCGCAACATCTTCGCTCATACGGCGCATTGCGCGTGTCATCTCGTCGCGGCTGCCGTAATTGATGGCAATCTGAAGATTCAAGCCGTCATTTTTTGCGGAGGCAGCCTCCAGTTCACGGATGCGCTCCTGAAAGCGCTCACTGAGTCTAGTCGTATCGCCGATCACGCGCACGCGCATATTGTTTTTGTCTGCTGTCTTAATGCAGTTCTTCAGATAGCTTTCCAAAAGCTTCATCAGCGCTTCCACTTCGCCCTCCGGGCGGTTCCAGTTTTCCGTCGAAAATGCGTACATGGTAACATACTTTACACCGAGATCATGTGCCGCCTGGCATACCGTCTCGACATTCCTGGCTCCCACTGTGTGTCCGTAATTCCGGGGCATTCCCTTTGCCTTTGCCCATCTTCCGTTTCCATCCAGTATGATCGCTATATGCTGTGGAATCTTTCTTCCCGTCTCCATACCTGTGCTTCTCCCTCGTATCTGTACTGAAGTATCAACTATACAAAATAACGGAAAAGATACAGATGTATGCCTCCATAAACACCTGTATCTCCTCTCGTTTCAAATCTATCCAAACTATACGGTAAGGATTTCCTTTGTCTTTGCCTCAACGGCACGATCCACATCTGCGATGTACTTATCAGTCATCTTCTGTGCCTGATCTTCCAGCTGCTTGATCTCATCCTCGGAGACATCCTCCTTGGCAAGCTTTTTAAAGGAATCATTGGCATCACGGCGGATATTGCGGATTGCAACCTTCGCATTTTCGCCCTTTTTCTTTACATCCTTTGCAAGTTCCTTACGTCTCTCCTCGGTAAGCTCCGGGAACAGAAGACGGACTGTCTTTCCATCATTCGTAGGATTGATTCCAAGATCGGAAGTAAGGATCGCCTTCTCAATCTCCTTTACCATGGATGCCTCCCACGGCTGAATCTGAATCATACGCGGCTCCGGAACACTGACATTCGCCACCTGCTGAATTGCTGTCGGAGTACCGTAGTAATCCACTCTCAACTTGTCAAGCACATGCGGATTGGCGCGTCCCGCGCGGATTCCGCCGAACTCCTCCGCAAGATTGTTCATTGTTTTGCCCATCTTTTCATCAAATACCGCTAATCTCTGATCCATATATATACCATGCCTTTCTATCAATTCTAAGAAACCGTAACCTTCGTGCCGCTAAACTCTCCCGTCATGGCTTTTACGATACTATTCTCTTCATTCAATCCGAATACATACATCGGCATCCGGTTCTCCATACACATAATGGAGGCTGTCAGATCCACCACCGCAAGCTTCTTGTCAATTACTTCCTGAATAGAGACTTCATCATACTTCACTGCATTCGGATTCAGCTTCGGATCACTGTCATACACACCGTCAATCGCTTTTGCGAGGTAGATTCCGTCCGCCTCCATCTCAATCGCACGCAGAACAATTCCCGTATCTGTCGAAAAGTATGGATGACCCGTTCCCCCTGCAAAAAACACAACCATTCCCTTTGCAAAATACTTATTCGCACGATCCTTGGAAAACAGCTTTGTCATGCTTCCACACTCAAAAGGTGTCAGAATCTGTGTCTGCATGCCCACAGAGCGGAAAATCTCTGAAACATAGATGCAGTTCATGATCGTTGCAAGCATGCCGATCTGATCCGCTTTGGTGCGGTCGATCGTCTCGCTGGTGCGTCCTCTCCAGAAGTTGCCGCCGCCGATCACGATGCCTACTTCGGTACCACCATCCACAATCTGCTTTACCTGTTTTGCAACCTCTGTGACTGTCGGCTCGTCAAATCCTGTGTGCTTATCACCTGCAAGCGCCTCACCACTTAACTTTAACAGAACTCTCTTCATGATGCTTAGTTTCCTTTCTTGGCATTGAACAGGCTCTGAACATCCACATCTGCATAGCACTGGGAGCAGAATCCCTCAATCACAGCGCCGTTGTTGATCTGAACAGAACGGGACTTGATGTTACCCATAACCACTGCGGAAGTATCCACAACAACCGGTCCCTGCACATCGATGTCACCCTTGATGGCTCCTGCGATCACTGCCGAGTTGGATGTTACATTACCTATAATTACAGAACCAAGACCAATCTTAACCGTACCGGAGCTTACGACTTCACCCTCTACCTGTGCAGAATCCGCAAAGAATTCGGAAGTGTTGCTGTTACCATTGACAACACCTGTCACGGTAAGCTTTCCGTTGCAGCTTACATTTCCGTCTACCTGACCTCTGATGTCGAGAGATCCGTTTGAGATCACATCACCATTGATAATCGTTCCCTCTGTAATCACGGAAACCTCGTCCGATACAATCGGTTTCTCCTGCGGTGTGGTCTGCGATGCTGCTGCCTGTGCTCCTGTCTGTGCTACCTGTACTGGTGTTACTGTATTATCAGCCATTTTCTTCTCCTCCTGTGCTGCTGCCATTGCATGCTGTGTGTATTCTTCTCTTGTTTTCTGTGGTTCCACCGTTGCTGCCTGTGTCCGCTCCAAAGCCGGCTCCTGCTTCGTTACCTGCTCTAACAGACCATCCAGTTTCGACAATTCGCTCGCCACATCCACTTCATCTTCCAGTGTGTTCACGACCATGTCATCATCCTTGTCCGTGCTTTCGAGATTGTCTTCTCCCGGCATAAGTTCATTCACTGCCTGTGAGAAATCATCCTTAAAGTCCTTGAAAAATCCCATGTTCTTACCTCCATTTATAATCTGGTCATCTGGCACTGTCGGCTTTGACATACTGGATAACCTGTGTATCTTCATCAATCGGTAAAATCTCGGCATCCATATCCTGCAATGCCTCGATCAGCGGTTCTACCGCTTCTACCGTTGTTGACTTATCTTCCGAGTCGTGCAAAAGCACAACCGAGGTCTTGTATTTTGAAACATCTGAAACAACATTCTCGACCAGTTCTTCCGGTGTATATGCAGCATTTGCCGCATCGCCTGCCGAGACGTTCCAGTCGTAATAAACGACGTCCTCGCTGTTTAAAAACCGGATCAGCGAACTCATCGGCACATTGCTGATCTGGTTGCTGCTCCCGCCCGGGAACCGGTAATAACGGCTCTTTTCACCGGTCACCTCATAGAGATAATCCTGCAGTTGATGAAAATCCGCCTCGAACGCATCCTCCGACTGATAGATCAGACTGTACTTGTTAGAATAGGAATGCATTCCCAGCGTATGTCCCTCATCCACGATCCTCTGATAGATGGCTGCCGACGTCTCATCCTCTTTTCCGACCACGAAAAAGGTTGCCTTGACATCGTACTCCGCCAGCACATCTAAAATGGCGTCCGTATTCTCAGACGGTCCGTCATCAAACGTCAGATAAACTTTATGTACATCTCCATCCTGTGCCAGATTGTCTGTCTCGTCGATCCCGGATACAGGTGCCGTCACAGCCGCTGTCTCCGTATCTATGCCACCTGTCTCTTCCTGGGATAGTGCCTCCGTATCCGGCACCTGCTGGTTCATCACCCACTGCATCTGCCAGAGTTCATCTAACTTTCTCTCCATGGATCTCATCCGGGCAAGCAGAAAAATGATCAAAATCATGGACAGGATGATCCATCCGGCAATTATCGCGATTATGGTATGTTTCATTCTTGCAATCCGCTTTCTCCGCCTGCGTTGATTGCGGAGTGCCTCAGAATCCTTATCCTGCATGTAGAACCCCCAAGTTAATCATAATACTTTATCTATTGTATCACATTTTTGTATTTTTCAAAGAAAAAAGCGCAAAAAAATCGTATGATTTTTCTGCACTTTTTCATGTATTTTCTGAATTTTCATGTTTCTCCCGCTAAAAGCCCGGTGACCACCGCACCCAAACTAAACAGCATCACACCCCAGGCGATGACAGCCGGCGATGTCCCGTGCAGCGGGATTTTCCCTAATATGGCAACCGGTGACGCCGCCAAAAGCCCAAAAATCGCCCAGTAGGTCAGCCTCTCAAACCGGCAGAGCAGATATTCCATCAGCTTTGCGACAAGAAAAATACCGCCGAGCACGCCGCACCCGAACGGGACTAATAGGGCAAGACAGTACCACGCCGTCCCGGCGTCCAGCATGACCACCGCCACCACAAATGCATTGATATGGTCAATGACCGGTGTGTAATATCCGAGCGCCATCAAAAGCATCGAACCGCTCACCCCAGGAATGACCATCGTCGCCGCAGCAGCCAGCCCCACCGCAAAAAGTTTCACCGCCGTCCCAGGATCGGCGGCAAGAATCTGTTCACGACCTTTTCCAAGGAACTGCATTCCTATCATCAGGCAGAAAAATCCCAAAAACAGCGCCAGCTCCGGCACCTTCGGATATCCCTTGGACACCTTGCGCCAGATGAGCGGCACGCCGCCGAAAATCAGTCCGATAAAAAGCATCGCGGTCTGAAACGGAAAATTTTCAAAAAGATAACCGATCATGAAGGAAAGGCAGATAATTCCGATGCCCATCCCACACAGATACGGGAGCAGCTTTAAGATGCTTTCCTTTTTATGCCTGAAAAATCCGGTGACCGCCTGCAGAAGTTCATCATAAATCCCCAGCGATACCATGATCGTACCGCCGCTCACTCCGGGAACTACATTGGCAATTCCGATCGTAATTCCTCTTATGACATTCTTTATGAATTCCATACATCCTCCACTTTTTTGCATGCTGCCTTTCTCTGTTCCACCATGAGAGATTCACTCTTCTTATCCGGCAGAAGGCGCTCTGCCATCCCTGCCAGCAGATTTCCGGCCGGAAGTAAAAGCAGGGTCGTTCCGATATTGAAAATCGTATGCATGTTGGCAATCTGGGCAGCCGGACGTCCCGGCGTCAGCTGTGCAACCAGCGAGACGAGCGGCGTTGTCATGCACAGCACGGTAAACACCACCGTTCCGATCAGGTTGAACAAAAGATGAATGATCGTCGTGCGCTTGGCATTTCTTCCAGTGCCGATGGCTGCCAGAACCGCCGTAATGCAGGTACCGATATTCTGACCAAACAGAACATACACCGCCCCCGCGAAAGATACGACGCCTCCCTGGGCCAGGGTCTGCAGAATCCCGACCGAAGCCGAGGATGACTGAATGGCTGCCGTGAACGCCGCGCCCGCCAGAATTCCAAGCACCGGATGTTCAAACCTTGTCATCGCCCGAAGGAACACCTGCGAATCACAGAGCGGCTGCATGGCTTCCCCCATCATATCCATGCCGATAAACAGGATTCCAAGCCCCGCCACAATCCCGCCTATGTACCGTATCCGGTCTTTTCCCGCAAACAGAATCAGGACCACCCCCAAAAAAGCCAGAAGCGGCGCAACGGCTCCCGCATCCAGTGCAATCAGCTGACCGGTGATTGTGGTGCCGATATTCGCCCCCATGATAATCCAGACCGCCTGGCGCAGAGTCATCATCCCGGAATTCACAAAGCCAACGACCATGACCGTGGTGGCCGAGGACGACTGGATCACTGCCGTCACAGCTGCTCCGACGCCCACACCAAGGAAGCGGTTCTTTGTCAGCCGCTCCAAGATCTGTTTCATCTTCTCACCTGCGGCAGCATCTAACCCCTCGCTCATCTGGTTCATTCCATACAAAAAGAGTGCAAGACCTCCCAGCAGTGCAAAAAAATTTCTATATTCCATTTTCTTCTTTTCCCTTTTCTTATCTTAATCTTATGACACTTCTGATACCTGTGATAACCAAAAGGGCAAATCTTTTTTACCGTCGGAATTGTGCACGAAGCGCACCATACGGTAACCTGCCAGGCAGATACACGCCGCCATGACGGTAAGCACTACCGCCTCTGCATAGGGAATCTCTGCTATTTTGAATAAAACAGCAGTAAAAAGATGAAAAAAAAGACGCTGCTCCGCCGCCCCGGTCATTTTTCTCGTCACGACAATCATACTCTGTGACAATCCTGCTTCCGGTTCCGCCGAGAGCGCGTTTGAGACATAATCGGAGTCCGTCGTCCGTAAAATACCCTGTGCTTCCCCTCCGGCCTCTGCCGTCAGATTCTGCACCTGGGCGATCTGTGTCTGCCACAGACAGACACCAAGATGGGAAAACAGCAGAACCGCCATCATGCAAACCGCAAAAAATGCTTTTCTTCTATCTGCACTGCGCATGTTTCCTGCTCCTTTCCCATTCCAAGACTCTTTCCTCACGATAGCAAAGCACTTACGACTTGTCAATAGATGCGGATATATTTTCCATAAACCTGCGCAGTGTCTGTTCCGTCGTCGCAATCGCTTCCTCCGGAATACCTTCGGCCAGCCTGCGGAAAAACGCAGCTTTTTTCTCCGTCATCTGCTCTGTGAGCGCACTGCATTGCTGCGTGAGATATAAATGGCAGATTCTCTTATCGGCAGCATCCCGTTCCACCACAAGAAACTGCTTTTCCACGAGACTCTCCACCGATCTGGCAACCAGTCCCTTGGACACCCCCTCGTACTGCGCAATATCCCGCGCCGTATTGCATCCGCCGTTGTCGCGTGCCAAAAAAAGCAGCACCAGCAATTCGTTCGGCGTGAGATGATATTTCTCCATCTCATCCTGAAAGTATTTCCGGTATGCTTTCTCTATCTTAAAATAATTTTCAAAAAAGTCTTCCAGCATGTTCCCCCTCCTTTCCGCCGGTTCATGCCTTCTCTTCGTTTTAGTCGATTTGTGAACTGTTTATATAGAAACTTTATTTAAAATCTGTATAAAAGTCAATTAAAAAAGTGTTAAAATTTCAGAAAAATCAATCCAACTTGGTTGACTTTCTACACAACAACCGATAAAATAATAGTTGATTTGTGAACTGTTTAATTGGTAACTCTATTAACCGAATCCTAGAAAGTGTGTGATGTTATTTTGAACAAAAAATTAAAAGAGAAATTCGACGAATCTGTAAGCGCCGTTCTTCCCATTACCGTCATTGTGCTGTTGCTCAGCATTTTTGTCGTACCGATGGAGACCGGAACCATTGCCCTGTTTCTGGTCGGAGCGTTCATGCTGATCATCGGCATGGCATTTTTCCAGCTGGGTGCTGAGATGGCGATGACGCCGCTCGGCGAAGGTGTCGGTTCCCATATCATGAAGACAAAGCGTCTTTCGATTCTGATTATTGTCTGCTTTGTGATGGGTGTCATCATCACAATCGCAGAACCGGATCTGCAGGTTCTCGCCAATCAGGTTCCTTCTATTCCAAACGAAACCTTAATCTGGACGGTCGCTCTCGGCGTCGGTGTCTTTCTGGTCATCGCTGTTTTGCGTATCATTTTCAAGCTGAGCCTCCCCCTGCTGCTGTGTATCCTCTATGCCGCACTGTTTTTGCTCTCCTTTGCGGCGCCGGCTGATTTCATCGCAGTCGCATTTGACTCCGGCGGTGTGACGACAGGTCCGATGACCGTTCCTTTTATTATGGCCATCGGTGTTGGTCTCTCCTCCACGCGAAGTGACAGGGACGGTTCGAGCGACAGTTTCGGTCTGATCTCCTTCTGCAGCATCGGACCGATCGCCATGGTGCTCCTGCTCGGTATTTTCTACCATCCAGCCGGCGCATCCTACAATACCACCGAAATACCGGATGTTGTGACCATGCAGGATGTCATGCGCCAGTTTGTACATATGCTGCCGGACTATGGCAGGGAAGTCATTTCTTCCATCCTTCCGGTACTGATCGTCTTTTTACTGTTTCAGCTTATTTCCAGGCGCTACCACAAGAACCAGATGATCAAGATGCTTATGGGCTTTCTCTACACTATCATCGGACTGATCCTGTTTCTGACCGGTGTCAACGTAGGATTTGCTCCCGTCGGAAGTCTGCTCGGCAGCAATCTCGCCGCACAGACATGGCGCTTTGTTCTGATTCCCATCGGCGCGTTAATCGGTTATTATATTGTAAAAGCCGAGCCTGCCGTGCAGGTGCTCAACAAGCAGGTGGAGGATGTGACAAACGGTTCCATTTCGCGCAATGCGATGAACCTCTGTCTCTCCATCGGTGTCTCCGCTTCCGTTGCGCTGGCGCTGCTCCGGGTTCTGACCGGACTTAACATTTACTGGCTCTTAATTCCGGGCTACATCATTGCTCTGGTGCTCACCCGGTTTGTTCCAAAAGTATTTGTCGGTATCGCTTTCGACTCCGGCGGTGTTGCCAGCGGTCCCATGACCTCCACGTTTCTTCTTCCGCTTGCCATGGGCGCATGTACCGCCGTGGGCGGCAATGTGGTAACCGATGCGTTCGGCGTCGTGGCGATGGTCGCAATGGCACCGTTAATTGCCATTCAGATCATGGGCGTACTGTATCAGCTGAAGCTTAAGAGAGCGACATCCGACGCGCTTATCATGATCGATGTCGACGACAATGCCATTATGGATATTGAGGAGGAATAATTATGCAGGATCATACCATGCAACATAAAAAAAAGATGCCGGCATTCCGGTGCCTCGTCATTATCATAGATTCCAATATCCGTGATAAACTGACCGAATTTCTCACCGATGCCTCCATCCCGATCTATTACCAGATGCACGGCGTCGGCACCGTCAGTTCCGATTTTCTGAATCTGTGCGGTCTCGGCGACACCCACAAAACCATCATGCTATGCATCGTCCCGAAGGAACGCACCCGGATGCTGTTGGCGGAGATGAATCAGGCGCTGCAGCTTCACAAGAGAGGAACCGGTATCGCTGTCAGCATACCGTTATCCGGCATTCAGGGATGGCTCTATAAAGTTCTCGGTTCCGGTTCTTTGGACTCCTCTGAGCCGGAGATAGAAAAAGAGGTGAAAAAAATGAGTGAAACGATTACACATGCAATGATTCTTGTCACAATCAATCAGGGATACAGCGATGATGTCATGTACACCGCGCGCGCTGCCGGTGCTACCGGCGGAACGATCTTAAAGGGGCTGCGCTGCAGTCCGGAGGAGGTTGCCAAACATTTCGGCATGGCTCTACAGGAGGAGCAGGAAGTCCTTGCCATCGTCGTTCCAAAGGATAAAAAGACCGAAATCATGACCGCCATCAGCAAGCAGCACGGCATTGACACACCGGCGCACGGCATCAGCTTTGCCCTGCCGGTCGATGCAATCATGGGACTGTAGAATTTATACTTTATGGCGCAAAAACCTTATCGAATCATAACCAGGTTCGATAAGGTTTTTTCTTACAAAATGACCCCTGCAAATAGTGTCTCCACCATTCGTAGGGGTCATTATCCTTCAACAGTTTAGCACAATATCAAATTATGCGTTCATCTGTGCTGCAACTTCTGCTGCAAAGTCTTCCTGCTTCTTCTCAAGACCTTCGCCAGTCTCAAAACGAACAAATCTCTTAACCTTCACAGTACCGCCAACTGCCTTGGATACTTCCTCAAGATACTTGGCAACGGTCTGCTTGCCGTCCTCAGCCTTAACGTAAACCTGATCTACCAGGCATACTTCCTTGAGTTCTTTGCTGATACGTCCTTCGATCATTCCGTTGATTACCTTCTCCGGCTTCTGGGACTCCTTCGGATCGTTCATGATCTGTGCTAAGAGGATCTCTTTCTCATGAGCGATGTAATCAGCACTTACCTCGTCTCTGGAAACATACTTCGGATTGAGTGCTGCGATCTGCATTGCGATATTGTGCATTGCTTCCTTTACAGTGTCATTTACAACATCGGTGTCTGCATCAACGATAACGCCGATTCTTCCGCCGCCGTGTACATACGGTACAACACAGCCATGCTCAGCTACAACCTTCTCAAATCTGCGGATCTTTAAGTTCTCGCCGATCACTGCAACCTTCTCAACCAGTGCTTCACTTACAGTCTTGCTGGCATCCTCATTCCACTTCTCAGCCATGAAAGCATCCATGTCTGCTGCATCGGAATTCACTGCCTGTGTTGCAACAGCCTTAACAAACTCCTGGAATGTTGCATTCTTTGCAACGAAGTCTGTCTCAGAGTTTACCTCAACAACCGCTGCTGTCTGGTCATCCTTGGTCACTACCATGCAAAGACCCTCTGCTGCGATTCTGCTTGCCTTCTTCTCAGCCTTAGCCTGTCCGTTCTTTCTTAAGAACTCTACAGCCTCGTCCATGTTACCGTTTGTCTCATTTAATGCCTTCTTGCAATCCATCATGCCTGCGCCGGTCATCTCACGCAGTTCCTTTACCATAGCTGCTGTAATTGCCATTTTCTCATCCTCCAAAAAATAATTTATCCTGATTCTTTATCTTTATGCCACAGAAAGGGACGTAACACGCGTCCCTTTCCGATTGTTGACATATGGGCGTTCCTGCCAATCAGGCACCCGTTGTTTCCAACTTATTATGCTTCCTCTGCTGCATCTGCCTCTGCGGACTCAGCCTCTTCTGCAGTCATCTCTGCACCCTGGTTTGCCTCGATCACTGCGTCTGCCATCTTGGAAACGATCAGTTTTACGGCTCTGATAGCATCATCATTGCCCGGGATCACATAATCAAGCTCCTCAGGATCACAGTTTGTATCTGCAATACCGATCAGGGTAATTCCTAATGTATGAGCCTCCTGAATACAGATTCTCTCCTTCTTCGGGTCTACAACGAAGATTGCATCCGGGAGCTTCTTCATCTCCTTGATACCGCCAAGGTTCTTCTCTAACTTCTCCCACTCTTTCTTAAGTGCGATAACTTCCTTCTTCGGCAGTACCTCGAATGTACCGTCGGTTGCCATTGTCTCGATCTCTTTTAATCTTGCAATACGGCTCTGGATGGTCTTGAAGTTGGTAAGCATACCACCTAACCATCTCTCATTTACATAGAACATGCCGCAGCGCTCTGCTTCGGTCTTGATTGCATCCTGTGCCTGCTTCTTGGTACCTACGAAAAGAATGGTGCCGCCCTCAGCTACAATATCAGATACTGCCTTGTAAGCCTCGTCTACCTTGCCTACAGATTTCTGTAAGTCGATGATGTAGATGCCATTTCTCTCTGTGTAGATGTACGGAGCCATTTTAGGATTCCATCTTCTGGTCTGATGTCCGAAATGAACACCTGCTTCAAGTAACTGTTTCATTGAAATAACGCTCATTTTCTTACCTCCATGGTTGAAATCTTCCATATGCTTCATCCCGCAAGGCAACCATTCGGCACCGGCCCGGTGGTCAGCATATGTGTATTATTGTGTGGAAATGATTTTCCACGCTTGAACCTCGCATATTATATCACAAACATCTTTGCTGTGCAAGTACCTTTTTACTCTTCAAGCGGTCCCGCCTGCAGAATTTTTGCAATTTCCTCATTCGACAGACCGTAAGGAATATCGTAGTTGCCGACACGCATATTGGAAGCGTAGCCGATCTGGGATAAATACTGCCGGAACGTCTCCGCATCGGAAATGACTCCGTTCTCCGCCAGCTTCTCGCAGACAATACGGCAGACATCCCCTTTCTGAATCACCAGACGGTATACGCCGGACGGATCCTCTGCACCAGCAGCCTCCTGCTGTGCCTGCGTCTCCTCATCCGTGTTCGCGCTATCCTCCTGCGCCTCAGCTGCCACGTCCTCAGCTGCAGTTTCCGTATTCTGCGCGGTCTCTTCTGCCGCGGTTCGTTCTTCCAACAGTTCGGATGCCGTCTGCTCGGTCACAACCTCCGTCTTCGCTCCGGTGTCCGTGCCGTCCGGATCCTGCTCCGTATCGCCCTGCTCTGTTGTCTCTGTCTCCTGCATGACCATGCCAAGCTGTGCCGCCCGTGCCATGATCTCCTCATCAGACATCTTGATCTCTTTCTTTGAAAAACTGACTGCCAGTATCACCGTTGTGACAATGATTCCGATCCCCAGTCCCCGCAAATAATATTTCAGTTTCACGAATCACTCTCTCCTCTGTAAAGCCCATTGACCAGGCGAACTTCACCGATTCCGATTCCAAGCTTCTTGGCAATCTGAACCTCCGTCATTCCGAGTTTTTTCAACTTCAGAATCTCTGCATGCAGTCCTTCCTGCTTTGTCTCTTCCGTCTCCGGCATCTCTTCCTTCTGCTCTGCCGGTGCAGCAGCCGTCTCTCTCCCCGTCGTATCTGCCTTCTCAACCGGTACCAGTGTTACTGCCGAAGCCGCAGATACCGCTGCGGCACGCTCCGGTGCAGCCTGCGGTGCAGTCAAAGGTGCTTTCTCCTCAAGACTTCTTACATCCGCAGCCAGGCGCTGCAGATCCGCCGCCATACCGGTAAGCTCCGTGTGTTTATCGTTCAGCATACTGTATAAGAACATAATCTCATTATGCGTTTTATTCATGCTCTCGATCACCGTGTCGGAATATTCACTGATCGCCATGATCTTATCGTTTGTCACTTTTTCAAGGGAACGATCCACCTTTTCGGAAGACTGGTCAACCTGCTCATCAATCGCATCCTCAATCCGTGTCTCCGCATTCTTGAGTCCCCGGTCAATGATTCTCTTTAATTCCTCTTCGCTCAACTCTGCAATCTGGTTCAATTCTGACGGTGATAACTTTTCCGTCACAAAAAAGCTTCCGATCATAAAAACCACACCGATCAGAAGTAATATCCATGCTACTCCGGTCATATGCTTCTCCTCACCTATCTATATCTTGATATCAAAATGGCTGCCCTGCCCTTTTAATATGACTTTTCCCTCATTCTCAGGCTCCTCTTCGCGGCGCTTTTTGTGCCTGCCGGATTCGCCCTCATATTCGTTATTGCCCTTTTCCTTGGCATCATAACGATAGCCATCGTTCTCCTTTTCCTCCGGATCCTGCACACGATGGGTCAGCTGGTCTTCGTGCTTCTGCTGTTCAATCTGAATATTCTGCTGTTCGACAATCGGCCTATTATCCTCCTGCTGCTTCAGATTCCCGACATCCTGCGTCCTCTGAATCATCCCGTTTAAAACAACTGGTCTTATTGACATGCAACACACCTCCGCTCATCTGCTACTCAGTCAGAATTCCCATATAGCTTCCCATCTTTTTGCGCATCTTAAGCAGCGCCTTTGTGTGAAGCTGCGACACGCGCGATTCAGACACTTCCAATATATTGCTGATCTCCTTTAACGTGAGTTCTTCATAATAATACAGAAGAATCACCTTGCGCTCTTTTTCCGTGAGCAGATCCATTGTCTCGGACAGAACTTTTTTCAGTTCTTCCTCCTCAATATTGTCCTCCGGCTGTGCGAAATGGGAGTTCCCGCGCGCATCCATCACCGGCTCTCCGCCCTGCTCCACGAACTCATTGAGAGATACCACGTTTGTGACTTTTAACTGCGACTGCCACTCATTCAGTTCAGCCGCCGCAATTCCAATCTCCCCAGCAATCTCTTCATCCGCCGCAGCACGTCCCGTCCGCGCCTCGATATTTTTGATTGCTTCCTCAATCCGCTTCTGCTTCTGTCTGACAGTCCTTGGTATCCAGTCCATCTTGCGGATCTGATCCAGGATGGAACCGCGGATACGCAGGCTCGCATATGTCTCAAACTTTACGTCTTTTCCGGGATCAAACTTATCAATGGCATCGATAAGTCCGAATATTCCATAACTAACCAGATCTTCGTATTCCACATTGTATCCAAGATACATGCTGAGCCGGCCCGCAACCACTTTCACGAGCGGTGCATATTCCGTAATCAGCTTTTCTCTCAGCGCAGACGATGGATTTTTCTGGTATTCTCCCCATAGTTTTTCTCTGTCAACCGTTTTCATTGGAAGCCCCCACGTCTAAAGATTACTGTTCTTTCGCATCGGCATTCTCTGTCTCCTCCGATGCCGTTTCATTCTCTTCTGCCTCAGGATCCTCTTCTTCCTGCGGCAATGTACCATCCGTGGTTTCCTCGTCATTCATCCCGGCAAAATTGCGGTCAAGAACAATTTTGACCACACCGCCCAGAAGGTAAAATACAATCAGGACAATCAAAAGCATTTTCATGAAATCTGCCACTTCCATGTGTGCACAGATGCCCGCTACGCAGGCGACAAACCCGGCTGACAGCATCACAATCGCAGGTACTGATTTTGTTTTCATACTTACAGCCCTTCCTTAAATAATCTTAAGCGGCTTGCCCACCGACTTAATATAAAATTCTCCGGTATCACAATGCAGTTCCACTGTTCTACCATAATTGAGTCCTGTATCTTCCGCTACCAGCCGGATTCCAAGTTCTTTTAAAATCGCTTTGGCAGCCTCCGCATTCCTCGCTCCGATATTTCCCACATCCGAAAGTCCGCTTACCTCAAACATCCGCGCGCCCCCGGCAATCTTGGCGATCAGTCTTGGCTTACTTGCTCCCGCTGCAACAACACGCTTTAACAATTCCCGAATTCCCGTATCTCCAAACTTAGCTATATTGCTGTTGTTTCTTACTTTTGTACTGTCAGGAAGCATATAATGCACCATGCCTCCCACTTTTGTCACCGGATCATAAAGAACCAGTCCAATACAGGAACCGAGACCTAAAGTCGTAATTACATCCGGAGCCTTGCAAACGTTCAGGTCCGCCATGCCTACTTTTATGACTTCGCTCATATACGCATTCTCCTTATATTGAGATACCAAGTGACGTTAATATTTTTTCGTAAGAATCCTGCTCCGGCATCAAGATGAAATATCCGTTGATCGCCACATCCGCACAGATCTCCGTCTGTATCAACAATGCATTGTCACCGTACTGTCCAAATTCAATCGCCGGCACGCTCAAAATCGATGCTGCCATGTCCACCGCGATGTATGGAACGGACGGAGTGATGACAAGATTGGTCAGGGAGGACAATGCGGACAGATAAGATCCCGCAATGATATTGCCGATCTCTTTTAATGCGGAAAGTTCCATCTCGCCAAACGGCTGGTCATCCGGTTCGTTTGTCATCATCAGCTTGTTGACCAGATAACGTGCAGACGGAATATCCAGAAGGAACATCATGCTTCCCTCAATATCTGTCTCCACCTCAAGGAAAATGCCGACAATCGTCTCATCTTCCGCTCCTACCGCCATTCCCAACTGTGATACTTCCATCAGTCGGATGCTCGGTACATTCATATCGATCTTCATGCCAAGCATATTTGCAATGGCTGAAGTGGCATTTCCTGCTCCGATATTGCCGATTTCACGCAATACGTCCAGGTACATGTCATTCACTTGCTCTAGTGTCATATTACCCATGAACGTTTTTTCTCCTCTCAACATAATATATCCATGGTTTTCTAAGAGGGATGTCTCCGGTTCTCTCCCGCTGCATTCCCTGTAGTAAAACAAGCAGGTTAGCGGAATGTGCTCCATTCCGCTAACCTGCGCACATGTCTATGCACGCATATGTTCTGTGTGCTTATGCGTTGTCATCCACCACCGAGTTAATCTCGAGAAGTGAGATCAGATCATCGCCGTGTTTACCGATTCCATTGATGAATTTACCCTTGTTGGTCGATTTTTCAATTTCATCCTCACTTAAATTGACGACTTCCTTCACCTCGTCGACAATCACGCCGATCGCGCCTTTTTCTTCCAGCTTTAAGATGATGATACGGCTCGCGTTCGTGAACACATCATCCTCCAGCCCCATCTTGTTGCGGATACTCATTACGGATACGATCTCACCGCGCAGATTGATCACGCCCTTAAAGTAGGACTGGATCTTCGGGACACGGGTAATCTTCTGCATACGCACGATGTTGTCAATATAGCTGATATCAATTCCGTACTGCTCGCTTCCGACCATTACGACAATATACTGTTTTGACTCTTTGTCAATTACTTCCACGTTCTTTTCTGCCATGTTGTCCGCCTCCTCTTACATCAGTACATTCACATCAAGGATCAGTGCCACTTCACCATCGCCAAGGATCGTTGCGCCACTGATGATCTTGTTGTTGTTTATGTATTTACCAAGTGACTTGATAACGATTTCCTGCTGTCCGATCAGGTTGTCGACCACAAGGCCTGCCAGATTCTCGCCCTTCTGTACAATAACAACCGTCAGGCTCTCCGGCTCTTCTTCTTTCGGCTCAATATCCAGAACCTGATCCATACGGATCAGCGGAATTACCTTGCCGCGGAGGTGAATCACTTCCTGAGCCTCCACATACTTGATATCCTTCACCGGAATATCCTCGATGTTGGAAATGGAACCAAGTGCGATTGCGTATTTCTCATCGCGGATCTCTACCATGAGTGCCTGGATGATTGCAAGTGTCAGCGGCAGGCGTACGGTAAAGGTCGTTCCCACACCGAGCTCTGTCTTTACTTCCACATCGCCGCCGAGAGCCTCGATGTTGGATTTTACAACGTCAAGTCCTACGCCACGTCCGGAAATATCGGTAATCTTCTTCGCCATGGAAAAGCTCGGCAGAAACAGCAGATTGATGATCTCTTTCTGGCTCATTGTCTCAGCCTGCTCCTCAGTGATGACACCGCGCTCGATTGCCTTGTTGCGCACAGCCTCCACGTCGATTCCGTTACCGTCATCGCCAACCTGGATGATGACATTGTTGCCTTCCTGGAATGCGTTGAGGAAAATGCTTCCGACTTCCGGCTTGCCCTTTGCAATACGGGTTGCGTTGTCTTCAAGTCCGTGATCCGCGGAATTACGAAGCAGATGCTGCAGCGGGTCACCGATCTGATCGACTACGGTACGGTCAAGTTCTGTATCTTCACCTGTCATGTACAGTTCCATCTTCTTGTCCAGCTTTCTGGAAAGATCACGGATCATACGCGGGAATTTTGCAACTACACTCTCGATTGGCACCATCCGGACTTTCATCACGGACTCATGAAGATTGGTCGTGATACGCTCCAGATATTCAATCTGCTCATGGAAGGACTGGTTCTGGAAATCTCCGGAATCGGTGGAGCTGATCGACACCAGACTGTTCTTTGCGATGATAAGCTCGGATACCTGGTTCATCAATGCATCCAGCTTCTCAATATCTACACGGACAGTACGGTTTGTGACAGGCTTTGCAACCGTCTGCTTTTTATTGCCGCTGCTCTGTGTCTTCGCTGCCGGCTTTACTGCCTGTGCCTGTGGCTGCTCCTGTGCCGGTGCCGCCTCAGCCGGTGCATCCTGGGACTTTTCTGCCGCCGCAGCGTCCGCTTCCGCTTTCTCCTGCTTTGCAGCCAGCGTCTCGTATTTTACTTCCTCACCGACAACCTTATCAATCTCAGATACCGACTTTGCAGCTTCCGCAATCTTCTCATACGGCTCGTCCGACGCAATAAAAATGCTGAAATCGCAGTCGAACTTCTCATCCTCAATATCCTGGGAGCTCGGATTGTATACAAGGATCTCTCCAAACTCTTCCACTGCCTTGAATACCAGGAATGCTCTCGCTGCCTTTAACAGGCACTCCTTCTGGATATAGATGGTCATGCCGTAAATGTGTGCGCCGCCCTCTTCCGCCTGCTTGATTTTATCCTTCTCGGACTCGCTGAGACCGAACTCAAAATACTTTTTATCATCTCCGCCCGCGGTCTGTGCCGGTGCCTCTTCTTTTTTCGGCTCCGCCTGTGCAGGTGCAGGTGCAGCTGCTGCGCCATCCTCCGCCGCGATGAAATCATTCAGTTCCTTGATGATCAGTTCGTTGTCCTCTGTTCCCTCATCCGAACTTGCCTTTACGTTGTCGAGATAGCCCTCGATCGCATCCAGGCACTTGAACAGAAGGTCAATCATAGAACTGGTCACTTTGACTTTCTCACTGCGGACCTCCTGGAACACATTCTCCATGTCATGTGTCAGGCGCTGCATTCTCTTAAAGCCCATGGTTCCAGCCATTCCCTTTAAGGAGTGTGCTGCACGGAAAATCTCGTTGATCGTGTCCATGTTCTCCGGATCTTTTTCCAGCTCCATGATGCAGTCACTTAAATTCTGTAAATGTTCACTTGTCTCATCAATAAAAATCTCAAGGTATTGGCTTACATCCATATTACTTTACCCCCACATTCTTAATAATTGATTTAGCTACGTCATTAAGAGGAACCACTTCATCCACAACGCCCGCCTCGGCAACCGCCTTCGGCATTCCGTATACCACGCACGATGCGGCGTCCTGTGCGATCACATAGACCGGCTTCTTCCTGGCAAGGGAAACAATCCCCTTGGTGCCGTCCGCACCCATTCCGGTGAGAACCACGCATACAACCTGATCGTAACCGCAGTCCCGCAGGGAATCGTACGTGATGTTGGCACACGGCTTCAAGCCGCCGATCGCAGGCATATCGTTCAACCGGATCCTGTGACTTCCATCCGGCTGGCGCTTCACTTCCATGTGCTTGCCGCCCGGTGCGATGTACACCGTTCCTTTCATCAGCACATCTCCGTCTTCCGCCTCCTTGACATGAATCGGGCTGACCTCGTCCAGTCTGTCTGCCATTGACTTGGTAAATCCGGCAGGCATATGCTGAACCAGTACCATCGGTGCGTCCAGATTCTTCGGCAGATACGGAATGACACTCTGCAGCGCCTTCGGACCGCCCGTCGAACATGCAAGCGCAACGATCTTGCTGCCGCTCTTGATCGCATGTCCAGCTGTTGCAACCGGCTTTGCGGTCCCCGCAGGAGCCGATACAGCCTTAGTCTGCGGTGCGATGCGCCGTTCGCGATTGTAACTCTGGGTCGCGCATACCGCCGAGAGCACGTCGAGAAGCTGTTTTTTGAACTCCTCGCCCTTTGCCTCAATAACATTGGTTGGCTTCGTGACAAAATCGACTGCCCCGCGCTCCATCGCCCGGATCGTGACATCCGCATCCTTGGTTGTCGTCGTACTTACCATGATGACCGTTGCACGGATTCTGTCCTTCTGTAACTGTTCCAAAAGCTGCAGTCCGTCCATGCGGGGCATATTGACATCGAGAACAACGCCATCATAGCGCGTCGTCTTAAGCTTCTCATATGCCTCAAGACCGTCACGGCAAGTATCTGTGACCTGAAATGTTCCGTCTGAATTGATTATATCACACATGACCCTTCTCATGAGTGCAGAGTCATCAACAATCAAAATCTTTTTACTCATATCTTATGCTCTACCCCTTTGACGCGCTTTGCGTTCTTCTTCAAAGATGAACCGGATGATTTCCTCCCTTACGCTGCTGTCGGTAATCAGGAATTTGGCTCTGGCCTCGTAGGGCGTTTCCGGCGTTTTTTCTGTCTTGATACAGGAAATAATTGTTCCAATGATATAATATTGTTTGTCTAAATTTTCATTCTGCAGATGTATCTCAAAGAGAACATACTGATTCTCCCGAAGCTTCTGATCCGTCCGAAACCGGATACCGCCGCCGCTTAGATCCACGATCCTTCCGGCATATTCCCGGTCTCTGCTCTTTCCCTCCGCTTCCTGCAGTTCAATAAATAGGGCTTCTCCCGTCTTTAATGCGGCTTCCTGTTCCTCAATGGTGTAATAATTCATGTCCATAATACATGGAAACCGGAAGAATTCTCTTCTCTGATACTTGGAGATCTGGGATTTTAATTCGATCTCTAACATGTATACATTCTCTCTTTTGTAGCGCTCCCGCACCTGGCCGACGGCGCGGTAAAGCGTTCCCTTCGAGAAAAAGATAAACTCCATCCGGATGCCCAGCGGAAGCAGCACCAGTTTTCCTCTCTCCACCGGCATGGAAATCTCAAGATTGCCGTTCTCCTTTAAATCCAGCACCTGGCTTTTGTAGATTTTCGGCATGGACTGGTCTTTTTTTGCCCGTTCCACATTCTGTACGAAACTGATGTCAACTTTATCTCCCGGTTGAATAATTTCAGCTATTGTCATCATTCCACTCCTTCATTCTTCTGTTTCCAAAATCCCGAAAACAATCTTGACAGTCCAAAAGAACGATATGCGTCACTGCTCTCACCCTGCAGCAATTCCGCAGCCACTACTTCAAATGCTCTTGCAGATTTTGACAACGGTGCCTGAAGCGATACTGGTTTCTGCATCCGGATCGCCTTTTCAAGCGCGCTATCCTGGGGAATCATCCCCGCATATGTAATTTCCCCCTCTAAGAACTGACCTACCACAGTATTCAGTTTGTCATAAACTCCTCTGCCTTCCGCAGCAGATATCACACGGTTGGAAAGGACCGATATCTTGGTGTACTCCCTGTCAAACTTCGGATTCCGGTACAGAGACTTTAACAGAGAATAAGAATCTGTCAGTGATGTCGGCTCCGGTGTTGTGACCACAAGAACCTCCGGGCTTGCCAGCACGAACTCCAGTACATGATTGGCAATCCCCGCGCCGGTGTCCACCAGAATCACATCTGCCATCTGATCCAGTTCCCCGAAACAGTGAAGCAGATAAGAGATCTGTTCATCGGTCAGATTGCCCAGTCCGGTAACTCCGGTTCCCCCCGAGACAAACCCGATTCCCATCGGACCTTCCGATATGATCTCCGTGATCTGTTTTCCATGATATATCACATCTGCCAGATTGTACTTGGGAATGGCGCCAAACATTACTTCGACATTGGCAAGGCCAAAATCCGCATCAAAAACAAGCACCCTTTTTCCCATCTTCTGCATCTGCACCGCAAGGTTCACAGCCACATTCGACTTTCCAACGCCACCTTTTCCACTTGTGACGGTAATGACTCTGGCATCCGGCTTATAATTTTGTTTTTTTAATTTCACAACACTTCTAAGCTTCTCTGCCTGATCCATGTGTTATCTGCCTCCCAGCAGCTGTTTCACAATCTTTTGTGTATCAAATACTTCAATATCATCTGGTACATTCTGACCGCTCGTCATATAGGATAACTTTGCCCCCGAATACAGCTTGATATTTAAAATATTACCATAAGTAATTGTCTCATCCAGCTTTGTAAAAATCAACTTATAATTTGCTATTTCCTTGTAAGTATCTGCGATCTCCAGCAGATCCTTATATTTGGTCGTCGCACTGAGCACGAGGTATACCTCTTTCTCGTAAGCCTCATCCAGTCCGTCGATCAGCTTTTTCATATCCTGGCACTGTGCCTCATTGCGGTGCGAGAATCCCGCCGTGTCAACAAATACCAGATCATATTCGCTCACGCGCGCAATGGCATCGTTCATCTCCTCCGGCGTATAGATAATGCTCATCGGAGCATCCAGAATATTTGCGTAGATGCGCAGCTGCTCTGTCGCAGCAATCCGGTAGGTGTCCGCAGTCAGAAATGCCACTTTCTTCTCTTTGTCTACCTTATAGCGTGACGCAATCTTGGCAAGCGTTGTTGTCTTTCCCACGCCGGTCGGTCCGATGAAAAAAATCACCTTCGGCTTTTTGCCTGTAAGCTCAATCGTCTGCGGCTGATCGAACTTTAAGATCAGCTTCTGATAAACGTTGGAAAGAATAGAATCCACACTGCTTCCGTTGTGAAGCACCTTCTCCGCCTCGTCCATGATCTGATTGACATACTTCTCATTCACATCATTCTCCAGCAGCGTGCGGTAGAGCATCTTGATAAACTGGAACCCTTCCGTGCGGTTCTCCTTTTCCTGCGGCTCTACCGGATGAGACTTGCGCATCTCCTCCACGGAAAACTGCTTTTCCAGAATATTCGACAGGTTCTCCAGCCGCTTTTCCAGTCCCTCATTCGTAGATTCGCGCTTTGCTTCTTTCATAGGAACAACCTCCTGTTCCGCCGGTGCCGGTGCCACTGCCGGTCTGGTGTTCTCTCTTGCCACCCCCGGAATGGTAATCTTTTCATCTGCAGCCAGACTGATCGTATCGTGCACAGGCTTTGTCTCGCTGCGGAGCGTCTGCGCCGGGAACGCTTCCTTTTCCTCCACCGCAGCCGTCACCTCATACAGCGTGTTCTTAAACATCTTAAACATGCCCTTGGGCTTAATCTCCTTCACGTTCAGCACGACCGCCCCCGCGCCCAGCTCCTGCTTTGCCTTCTCGACGGCCTCTTCCTTTGTCTTGCCCTGATATTTGTTAATGGTCATTTATATTGTCACCATCCCTACTGATTGTAATTCTACGTTGGATTCCACCTCATTGTAAGACAGCACCGTCAGATCCTTGAAGTAATCCTCGGTCAGCTTCTTAAAGTACATACGCACAATCGGCGATGTCATAATGATGGCAGGCTTGCCCATGTTCTCCAACTTCGCCACTTCCTCCTCAACGGATGCCATAATCGCCTTCGTGCGCTCCGGATCGAGCGTCAGATATGCCCCCTGCTCCGTCTGCTTGACAGAACCCATGATCTCCTGCTCGATCTTCGGATCTACCGTGATCACGCTGGTTGTCTCATTCGCCGGGAAATATTTGCTGGAGATCGCGCGCTTTAAGCTCTGGCGTGCGTACTCCGTCAACACATCGGTATCCCTGGTCGCCGGCGCATGGTCTGCCAGCGTCTCAAAAATTGTGAGCAGATCTCGGATGGAAATTCCCTCCGAGAGCAGATTCTGCAGAACCTTCTGGATCTCGCCAAGTCCAAGAAGCTTCGGCACCAGTTCATCCACGAGAACCGGATTGCTCTCCTTGAGGTTATTGACAAGGTTCTGTACATCCTGTCTGGTAAGCAGCTCTGCGATATGGGAACGGATCACCTCGGTCAGATGCGTCGCAATGATTGACGGCGGATCCACCACCGTATAGCCAAGGCTCTCCGCACGCTCTCTCTGGCTCTCCGTGATCCAGATTGCCGGCAGGTGGAAGGACGGTTCAAACGTCGGAATTCCCGTAATCTCCTCCTCCACATATCCCGGATTCATCGCCATATAGTGATCGAACAGGATCTCTCCCTCGGTCACCTGAATTCCTTTGATCTTGATAATGTACTGGTTCGGATTCAGCTGAATGTTATCACGCAGTCGGATAATCGGCACAACCGTACCAAGTTCCAGTGCAATCTGTCTTCGTATCATAACCACGCGGTCTAAGAGATCTCCGCCCTGGTTCACATCCGCAAGCGGAATAATACCGTAGCCGAATTCCAGCTCGATCGGGTCCACCTGAAGCAGCGACACAACGTTCTCCGGCTTGCGGATCTCCTCCGCCTCCGTCTCTGCCTGGCTGACTTCCTCCTCGATATTCTCAATGCCGATGTTCTTGTCCACCATTCTGCCCGCTACGATAAACGCAGCGCCCAGCGCAGCAAACAATACCACATTCAGCGGTGTCACAGCACCGAGGAAGATCAACGATCCACCGACCAGATAAAGTGCCTTCGGAATACCGAACAGCTGTTTTACCAGAATGTTGGAGAAGTCTGCATTCTTGGATGCCTTCGTGACAAGGATACCGGTAGAAAGTGAGATCAGCAGGGACGGGATCTGGGAACAGAGTCCGTCACCCATGGTGAGAAGACCATAGCGCTGAATCGCCTCCGAAAAATCAAGTCCACCGCGCATCATCCCCATCGCGGTTCCACCGATTAAATTGACAAACGTGATAATCAGTCCGGCTGTGGCATCTCCCTTGACATACTTCGTAGCACCATCCATCGAACCGAAGAAGCTTGCTTCTTCCTGAATCTTATTACGCCGCTCTCTCGCCTGTGTCTCCGTAATGGCTCCGGTGTTTAAGTCAGCATCGATTGCCATCTGCTTACCGGGCATAGCATCCAGTGTAAATCGTGCGGATACCTCTGCCACTCGCTCGGAACCTTTATTGATAACGACGAACTGTATGATGATCAAAATGATAAATACGACCGCTCCGACGATCATATCACCACCGCCCACGAAGCTTCCGAATGTTTCAACGACGTTACCCGGAGCACCGGTCGTTAAGATCAGACGTGTCGAGGACACGTTAAGAGAAATACGGAATATGGTAGTAAACAACAGCAATGTCGGGAAAAAAGACATATCCAGAACTTCCTTCACAAACAATGTGTTGAACAGAACAATCAGTGCGATCGAGATATTCAGCGCCAGCATTACATCAAGTAACGTAGAGTTAATCGGCACAATTAAAAAGATGACTGCAGCAAGCAAATAAAGCGCAACACCTATGTCAGCCTTTTTCATATCTCTTCCTCCTTCGTTTTACTGTCTCATATTATATACCATTGCAAGAATCTCCGCTACTGCCTGATACAATTCCGGCGGAATTTCATTGCCGATTTCGACATTGGCGTAGAGCATTCTTGCAAGCGGTTTGTTTTCTACAATTTCAATGTGATTCTCCCTGGCAGCTTCACGGATCTTCTGCGCCAGATAATCTTCACCCTTTGCCAGAACCACCGGTGCCTTATGCACCTCCGGTTCGTACTTGATGGCAACCGCCAGATGGGTCGGGTTGGTGATAACCACATCCGCTTTCGGGACATCCTGCATCATACGGCGCCTCGATGCCTCGCGCATACGCTGGCGCTGTCTGCCTTTTACTTCCGGATTTCCCTCTGTATTTTTGTACTCGTCCTTGACCTCCTGTTTGGTCATCTTCATCTCTTCATTAAAGCGGTATTTCTGATAGATGAAATCAGCAATTCCGACAACGAGATACACCAGACTGATCTTGAGCCCTGCACCGATAATCACATCTCCACACAGTGCGATCGCCTGATTTAACGGAATATCATATAAAATAAAAAGGTCATTTTCGTGATCCTTGATTGCAGTATACGCGATATAGAGAATCAGTGCAATCTTAATCAGGGATTTGAACAGTTCAAAAACGGAATCCTTGGAGATAATCCGCTTCATTCCGTTCACCGGATTAAACCGGTCCAGCTTTGGCTGCATCGGTTTCGTGGAAACCTTCCACCCCACCTGCAGAATATTTACAAGTAGCGTCACGGCGAATCCGAAAATAAAAAACGGTGCCACGATTTTGAGCATCTGTATATTCACCGGTGAAAAGAAAGACATTACCGCATAGGTGGACACATCCATCGCATTGATTCCGATAAAATCCGGAATCAGATTATATACATAGTAAAATATCTGAAGAAATCCGTCGCCAATCGTGGAGACAAAAATCTTCAGCATCAGAAACATCACAATCAGATCAAAGGCGGCGGTAAGCTCCTTGCTTTTGGCGACCTTACCGTCCTCTCTGGCTTCTCTTAACTTTTTCGCGGTTGCCGGTTCCGTCTTTTCTCCGCCCGGTCCATCCTTCGCAAACCACTGGAGGTGATAGGGAAGGATCTGTCTTCTGTCCTGTTCCAAGCTAATACATTCCCTCTATCATCGATACAATCATTCGTTTCATTTCTTTAAACACAAAATCGGAAATTCCCGGAAGCAGCATTACCGTGAGGAACAATACCGTAAGTCCCAGGAGCACCTTCATCTGCATTCCGACCGCAAACATATTCATCTGCGGCGCTACCTTCGCCATAATGCCGAGGATGCAGTTTAGTATCATCATGCAGGCAAATACCGGCAGCACAATGCGGAACGCGATCACAAAAGAATCCGCCATATAGGTTGTCATGGACTCTGCCAGGCTGTCCCATTGAAACACCTGCCCGTTGACGGGGATTACCTGATAGGAATCAATGAGCGCCCGCAGTACATAATGATGCATGTTCGTCACGACCATCATCAGAAGCAGCAGGTACTGATACAGATTTCCCGTGATGGTGACCTGCGAGTTGGTCATCGGATCGAACTCCTGCGCCATGGAAAGTCCGATATCCATGTCAATGATATTTCCCGCAAATAAAATAATGGAATTACAAATGTTTGCAGCAAATCCCATGAGCAACCCTGTAATTCCTTCTCTTAGAACAATCACCGCATATCCAAACATGCCCGTGTAGGTAACCGCTGACTGATCGACCGAAGGGAATATCAGGATCGACAAAAGAAACGATAATCCGATCTTCACTCTGGACGGAACATTTTTCATGCCGAAAAACGGAGCCGCGTACACAAAGCAGGATATGCGAACCAGTATTAAAATGAGTATTTCAAAATCCACCAACGAAAACGTATAATTTAACATTCCTCAACCTAACCCAGATATATACTAAAGTCTGACCAGAGCGTATTGATAAACTCTGTCAGATTGGTTAGTATCCAGGAACCAAATATCATCATTCCAAGAAATACACAGATAATCTTTGGCACGAAGGTAAGCGTCTGTTCCTGAATGGACGTCACCGTCTGAAAAATACTGACGACCAGTCCCACAACCAGAGAAATAATCAGCAACGGCGCCGAGCACAAAATAATTGTATACAATGCCTGTCTGGCAATGTCTAATACCTGTCCTTCTGTCATTTCACTTCATCTCCTGTTCCAAATGCACGCATCAGTAAAATGTCTTTACAACGCTTCCAATCACCAGATTCCAACCATCCGCCAGAATAAACAGCAGTATCTTAAACGGCAGTGAAATCGTTGTCGGCGGCAGCATCATCATACCCATGGACATAAGTACCGATGCCACTACCATATCGATTACAATAAACGGGATATAAATGAGGAATCCCATAATAAACGCATACCGAAGTTCGCTGATGATAAATGCCGGAATCACGGTTGTCATCGGAACATCGTAATAAAGCTCCAGTGTCATCTGATCCGGATAATCTTCTCCATCAATATCCATAAATAGGTGCAGATCCTTTTCCTGTGTCTGACCGTACATAAAGTCGCGAATCGGTGTCTCCGCTGCCTTGTATGCCTCCTCAATGGTAATGTCGCCATTGTCTAACGGCTGTATGGCATCTTCGTTAATCTGCTGAAAGGTCGGCCACATAATAAAGAATGTCAAAAACAGGGCAAGACCGACGAGAATCTGATTCGGCGGTGCTGTCTGTGTACCGATCGCGGTGCGCAGGAAATGCAGCACGATGATGATTCTGGTATAAGAAGTCATCATAATCAGAATGGACGGTGCCAGTGAAATGATCGTCAGCACCAGAAGTGCCTTGATCGGCGTGGATACGGCTCCGGTGTCGTTGTTGTATGTAATGGACAGGCCGTTGTTGATATCGCTCGTCGCATCCGTCAGTCCATCGCTGCTATCGGTATTGCTCAAGCCAGTAATCATATCTGAAGATGTATCTGCCGCATAGACTCTGGTCTGTCCCATGGACAACGTCAATGCGATGATCAGCACTGCCACCGCAAAGACAAACGACATAATACAATATGATTTCTTTAATTTTGATTTTGTCATAATTTAATCCTGTTTTTTCGGGAAATGTTCCTTTAACTTCTCAAGCGTCTCCTGGAAGGTCATCTGACCTTTTTCTCCATTCTGTCCGGGAGTCTTTCCGTTGCAGATCTCTGCCTCCGTAAGTCCCATCTCTTCCTCGGTAAGCTTTGCGAGCATGGTCACATTATCTTTTGCAACCGCGATCACAAGATACACATCTCCCATTTTTATTACCTGAACCAGTTTGTTGTTGGCGATCCGTATGGTATCGACCACCTGAAAGCTGCGTCCGGACATCTGGACCTTCTGATATCCGCCAATCCATTTGGTTGTGAAATAGGTAATCACAAGAACAAACAGAAAAATAAGCAGGACGCCAAGCAGCTGTATAAAACTGTTCAGGCTTGAACTGAGTAAAATCATATTAGCCTACTACTTTTTTTACTGCCTCGAGCACACGCTCTGCCTGGAACGGCTTTACGATAAAGTCCTTTGCGCCAGACTGGATTGCCTCGATAACCATGGCCTGCTGTCCCATTGCAGAGCACATGATAATATTTGCATTCGGATCGATCTCTTTGATCTTCTTCAGCGCCTGAATACCATCCATATCCGGCATGGTAATATCCATCAGAACCAGATCCGGCTTTGCATCCGGGTACTTCTCAACTGCAACTGCTCCATTCTCAGCCTCCGCAGCGATCTCATAACCATTCTTGGTTAAGATATCCTTAATCATCATTCTCATAAAAGCTGCATCATCGCAAATCATAATCTTTGCCATAACATTCTCTCCTTGTTTCTTTTCTTATATTGTTTTGCTTATATTGCTTTTCTTATCCTGTTTCCAATCACTTTACAATCTCGGTAATACGGATACCATAGCTTTCCTCTATAATAACCACTTCACCCTTGGCAACGTATTTGCCGTTTACCAGAACATCGATCGGTTCACCCGCAATACGATTTAATTCTATAATAGTTCCAGGTGCAAAATCAAGAATCTCTTTAATAGATTTTGAAGTTCTTCCCAATTCCACCGTTACCTCAAGCGGTACATCCTTGATCAGATCAATGTTTTCCGGTCCGTATCCCACCGGAACGCTTCCGGTAAACGCCTGAAACTGTGCCGGCTGTACATTTACCGGCTGCTGTCCATACATCTGTGGCATTTGCTGTGCCATCATCGGTTGTCCCATCATCTGGCCTCCCATCATCGGTGCTCCCATTGCCGGCTGTCCCATCTGCGGTGCTGCCTGCGGCTGTGGTGCCGCCTGCGGCTGTGGTGCCGCCTGTGCTTCCGGAGCACTACCTTTGCTGCCTGCAGTCGAATTCGTATCTTCCTCCATATTCTGTGTCACACTCTCACACATTTCCTTTGCAAAAGGAATTGGATACAGCTGCATGATATCACTGTCGACCAGATCGCCGATCTCCAGTCTGAACCGTATCTTTACAAACTCGCCTGCCAGGAACTCATCGATGACGCTCTCATCGATTGTCTCCTGTAAATCTATCAAATCCGCCTGTGGCGGGCTGATATCAATCACCTTGTTCAGCATAGATGACATGGATGTCGCTGCCGAACCCATCATCTGGTTCATCGCCTCGCTGATCGCACTCAAGTGCAGTTCACCAAGTTCTCCATCCGTATTAGTTCCATCACCACCCATCATAAGATCAGTGATTACTTTTACATCGTGTTCCTTTAAAACCAATATGTTGCTGCCATCCAGTCCGACAGTATATCCGATCCGGATAAACACACATGGCTTCTCATATGCTTCACAGATATCACTCCAGTTTGCGAAAGAAACAACTGGAGTCGAGATCTCTACTTTTCGGTTTACCAGAGAAAACAGCGTGGTCGCTGCCGTTCCCATACTGATATTGGCAATCTCTCCGATTGTATCTTTTTCTTTCTCAGTCAGTACCTCTTCTTTGGGCTGCTCGCTGCTGTCCTCAGACCCGTTCAGTAATGCATTGATCTCTTCCTGAGACATTACTCCATCCATACTTACTGCTCCTCTCTGATTACTGATGTCACTCTTACTGCATAATTATCACCGGATGCACCCGGCAGAGCAGTAAATTTTTTTATATTTCCAACATACACCGACAGATCCTGATCCACTTTGGTGTCGAGACGGATAATGTCTCCCACCTGCAGACCAAGGAAATCATTGACTGATATACTACTGTTACCCAGCACAGCCTTGATCGGCATCGGTGCCCGTGCAATAAGTGCCTCAATGGTCTCTGTATATTGCTGTTCATCCTTCTCCTGCAGGCTGGAATACCAGTATTTCGTATTCAGCTTGTCCATCACACTTTCCAATGTGATATACGGCAGGCAGATGTTGATCAGTCCCTCGACATCACCAATCTTAATATTTAACGTAATTAACGCGATCATCTCCGTCGGGGAAATGATCTGGGCGTACTGCGAATTTGTCTCAATCCGCTCCAGTCTCGGTGTCAGTTCACACACACTCGCCCACGGTTCCACCAGAAGATTCACGCATACGTTATAGATCCGCTCAATCAGAAGAAGTTCGATTTCGGAGAACTCCCTCGCCTTGTCAAGCGGCGCCCCCTGGCCGCCGAGCATACGATCCACGATCGTAAAGCCGACATTCTCTGCAATTTCAATAATGATATTGTTATTCAGCGGAGCAAAATTTACAATTCCAAGCAGCACCGGATTCGATAGTGCATTCGCAAACTCTGAATACGTCACCGCCTCCGAACTCATCACTTCCACCTGAACATTTTTTCTTAGGTACACCGGCAGATTCGTTGAAAGCAATCTTCCATAATGTTCAAAAATAATCTCAAGCGTTCGCAAATGCTCTTTTGAGAACTTCGCGGGACGGGCAAAATCGTAATTTTTGACCTGTTTTTCATTATCATCTTTTATTTCATCTACATCCAGTTCACCGCTGCTAAGAGCTTTCAGCAAACTGTCTATCTCATTTTGAGATAAGACTTCACCCATTCTCTCTCACCACCTAATGTCTTATTCTAGTGTGCTTCCGTTGCCACGCTTGAGAAATTCACGCCCACGATGTAGTCGGATCCGAACAGATCCTGCATCTTGGATAAAATCTCCTCCTTTACAGCCTTCTGTCCATCGGCGTTAAATTCCTCCTCGGTATACTTGGCCACTACCGTATTGATGTCGCTGCGGATAATGGTCTCCTTATCCGTAAGCTCTGTCATCTCGTCTCCCCCGTAGGTGGCATAGGACTCGCTTGTCTTGTTGACGGAAAGTCCTACAGAAAATACAGCGTAATGCTTCTTTCCATCGCCGTTGTCTGCCAGATTCACGGTAAAATTATCTGTGATATTATAAACTGCAATTTCTTCGATCGGCACTGCGGAACTGTCTTTGTTCTGTCCGCCCTCGAGTTCGATGTTGATTGCAGCGCACACCTGATCAATCAGTTCGTTTGACTTTTTGGTCTGCGGAATAACGGAAAATGCCAGCACCGCGGTCAGAATCAGATTCACGAGAACCAGTGCCAAAATAATTACTGTCAATAAATTTTTCTTCATTATGCTTCCCTTCCTATTCGTTCACAACTTCTGTCGGTTCCACAGTCGCACCTGTTGTCGCTGCTTCCGGCGTATCTGTCACCGTCTCAGTGCTTAAAGCCGCATCCGCAGGCGTCTCTGTACCTGTGTCATCCGTGGATGTCCCGCTCACATTCGAGTTGTATGAGTTATAGATTTTAATCTCAACCCGGCGGTTCCTTGCCCTGCCCTCCGGCGTTGCATTATCTGCAATCGGCACATACTCTCCGCGGCCAGACGACTTTATGTATGCAGGATCCAGTGTTGTGGTATCCCGCAGATAGTTGGCAACCGCAAGCGCACGGTACATGGACAGTACGTTGTTGTCCTCATACTTGGAAGAATGAATCGGCACATTGTCCGTGTGTCCCTCGACCTCAATGATGTTATTATCGTAAGTAACCAGTATCTTGCCAAGCTTGTTGACCAGCGGATACGCCTCATCTCTGAGTTCTGCGCTCGCAGAATCAAACAGCAGCGCGCCGTTCATGTTAAGCGTTACATACTCTGCATTAAAATCAACCTCGACGTCGTCCTGTATCCCATATTGCGAAAGTGCATTTTCAAGTTGCTGCGCCATATCCTCAGACTCTTCCAGTTCCTGCTGTTCATATGCTTCGGTAATGTCTTTTTCTTCCTCCGTCTGTCCGTCAGACTGGCTGCTCAGCTGCTGGTTGTAATAAGAATCAAAATTCTCAAGCTGACTGATTCCGGAAGAAATCAATTCACCCTCGCCGATCGATGCTCCGCCTCCCGGGAGTATGCTGAATGTACTCTGGAAAGAGGCAATGACCTTCTCAAACTTTTCCTCATTCACACTGGACATGGAGAAAAGCATTACGAAGAAACAGAGCAGGAGATTCATAAGGTCCGCGAAGGTATTCATCCATGCAGGTGAGCCTTTGGGTGGATCTTCCTTTCTTCTCGCCACTATTCCTCACCTCCGACACTGCCCTCCGCAGTTTCCTCTCTCGCTGAAGGTGACAGGAATGACTTCAGTTTTTCTTCTATGACACGTGGATTCTCTCCTGCCTGAATCGACAGAATACCTTCCACCGTAATTTCCTTCATCATCATCTCGTTATTATTGTTTACAGAAAGCTTGGATGCCGTCGGATTACACAGCCAGTTGGCAATCAACGAACCGTACAGTGTTGTTACCAGTGCGACTGCCATCTTCGGTCCGATCGTTGATGCATCATTCATATCCTTGAGCATCAGGATCAATCCGATCAGGGTACCGATCATACCCCAGGCAGGACCAAGTTCTCCCCATTTTTCCCAGACAGCGATTGACTTTTTGTGTCGCTGCTCGATACAGCCCAGATCCGTCTCCATGATACCTCTTACCAGTTCCGGATCGGTACCATCTACCACAAGCATGATTCCTTTTTTGAGGAATTCATCCTCGATTCCGTTTGCCGCCTCCTCAAGTGCAAGCAGTCCCTCCTTGCGGGCGGTATTTGACAAATCAATGATATTCCGGATGACTGCCGCAGGATCCTGCGGTACCTCCTTAAATGTTAATGTAATACTCTTCAGACCTGCAATAAAATCCTGAAGTTTGTTGGACGCCAATGTACCCGATATGGAACCTCCCAGTGTGATAATGATTGAAGGGAAGTCAAACATATTGAAAAGACCCGAAGCTCCACCACTGGAAAATACACCGAACAAAAACATTACAACGCCAAGCAGCATCCCTGCTAAAGAAGCTATATCCAATTCTTCCACCTACCATCCTTGATATTATAGTATTGCTGTCTCCAAGCGGAGACTGAAATCTCAACAAGTTGTCATCCTATATCTTGTATAATTTTACTAAACTTTTGACCGCTTGTCTACTTACTTTTGCAAATTCTGTGTTTCTTCTTTCATGGAACCGGGATTTTATCAGGGAGACAAAACCCCGGTTCTCCAAAATCTTATCCGTGATGCTGCTCTGTCATCTCGCAGCCGCTTATCTCTTCAGGTTCACAAGCTCCTCAAGAAGCGTATCGGATGTCGTGATTACACGGGAGTTCGCCTGGAATCCACGCTGTGTGGTAATCATCTGCGTAAACTCGGTGGAGAGATCCACGTTTGACATCTCTAACTCGCCGGATGTCATCTTGCTTCCGTCCGCCGTAATATCCTCACCGATACCATCGAACTCACCGGAGTTCAAGGTCGTGCTGTAGCAGTTCTCTCCGACTTTCTCAAGACCTGCCGCATTGGCGAACTGTGCGACCGCGATCTGTCCTAACAGGTTGCGGTTACCGTTGTCATAAATACCGTAGATCTCGCCGTTGTTGCTGACTGAAAGTCCGATCAGGTTACCGAGCTTCTTACCTGCTCCAGTTGTTCCGTCTGTAGCGCCTTTGCTCATCGTTACAGTGGACTTGCCGCCGTTGTTCGTATTCTGGCAGGTGCTGAAGTCCACATTGATATTTGCGAACTGTCCGCCGAACAGGGACATGTTCAGTCCAACACTCTTCGCATCCGCCACGTTTCCAACCTTTGAAAATGTTCCATCGTCCGTGTTGAAGCTTAATCTGTGATATACACTGTTGTATGTAAGTGTCAGTGCCCCGGTTGTTCCGTCAACCGCATATCCGGTGCCATTTCCGGTGTAAGCATCCGCTTTCGCCAGAATGTCCGCTCCTGCACCGTATACCTGTGTCAGGCTGAGTGCCCCTGCTGTGACAACCGTCATGTCCGTCGCACTTTTTACCTGGTCATAGCTGTGTGTCGCTGCATTGTACTGGTAGTAATTACCGCTCTTGTCCACGATGACGTTAGCGGACACATAAGTGTAATCCTTGCCGAGCGTATAACTCTTTGTCGCATCCTCGGTGTTACCGAACAGTGCGTTTAACGCCGGCTGTCCCGCCTGAATATTCTCAGGATCGTAGTAGGTATTTCCGTCGCCGTCTAAAACATTCAACAGCTCTACCGTGAACTCTCCGTCCGTTCCGGTTGACTTAATGGAAAAACGTGCGGTGTACTCATATCCCAGGTTATCGTAGAACTTGAGGTTCTTGATCAATCCGTCGTCACTCAATACGTCGGTATCGTTCTTATCAATAATACCGCCGCAGGTTGCCTCAGAGGTTGCCTCTGGTGCGCTTGTCAGATTCTCCGTGCTCATGACGCGCAACGCGGATACGGTATCTTTCCGGATATTTCCGGTTGTCTTATCTACCTGCCATCCCATGACCGTATATCCGGTAGACGTCATACACAGGTTGCCTGCACCGTCTACATAGAAAGATCCGGATCTGGTAAACAGATTGGAAGATCCGTTGTTGACAATAAAGAAATTGGTGGTCGACTGATCTGTCATACGCAGATCGAAAGCTCTTCCGGTTGTCTCAGCTGCACCCGCGGATGTAATGCTGATATTTACCGCACCTGTGGTCACGCCAAGACCGATCTGCTTGGCATTCACACCGCCGACTCCCGTAGCCGCATTTGCTCCCGATGCTCCGGATGTGTTCTGGTAGAGCATATCCTGGAATGTCACGGAAGAAGACTTGAATGCTACTGTGTTTACATTGGCGATATTGTTACCAATAACGTCCATTTTTGTCTGATGTGTCTTAAGACCCGACACAGCAGAGTACATTGATCTCATCATAATGAAATGACCTCCTGTAATGTCTGGTGCCCTGCTCCCTTCTGTCATTCGGGGAGCTTCTGCCTCCTTGTAAGGTCCGGCATATTATACAATCACGGCACCGTCAATATTTGTAAAAATATTACTCTCTGACTCACTCTGATCCATGGCTGTGACCACCGTCTTGCTCGGAACATTCACAATAAACGCCAGTGAATCCAGAATCACGAGTGATTCCCGTATTCCCTTTTCGCTTGCCTTCAAAACACCGGATTCCAGTCTCTCGTTCTGCTCGTCCGACAGATTGATGTGTCTGTCATTCAAACGTCCCTGTGCATGTTTGGAAAACCGAAGTTCCTGACTTTCTGCGGTCGTCTGTTTCTGTCTTAATATATCCTCGAAAGAAACACTGTTTTCCTGCGCCGCAGTCTCTGTGCTTTTGCGATTCAGATACCGGTCAGTTACCTGTTCGATGGAAGCAAATTGGTTCGTAATCTTATTCATAACCAACGCTCCTTTCTCAGATCATCCAGCTTTCTTCTCAAGCTCCGCAATCTTAGCCTCGAGTGCTGTCAGCTGATCGTAGGAATCCTTGCTGATATAAGTCTTCTCTGTGGTGGTCAGCGAATCGTAATTCTTGCGAAGTGCTTCCACTGCTTCCTTGTTCTCAAGGGTCAGCTCGTCCGCGGATGGAATCTGCGAAAGCGCATTGTCAAATACCAGGCTCTTCATGGTTCCGTCCAGCTTCACAAACGTTGCCAGCGTATCGCTGTCAATATAACTCTGCTGATAAGAAGTCAGTCCGTTGTACACGGTTGCCAGGTTCTCCACATCCGTCTGATATGCCAGCGTCAGCTTATCCGCATCCGGAAGCTTTGCCACAGATGCCTTGAATGCCTCTGCCAGTGAAACCGCCTCCATGTACTCGGTGTCTGCCACCTGATATACATCGTCGAGTGAATAACGGTTGCCGTTGACATAAATGTATTTCTGGTTGTTCTCGTACTGCACATAATCCACGAATCCTGCCACCGCCGTCGTCTCGCCGGTCGTCTCGGATGTTGTCTTTACAATGACATACTTTCCAACCAGATCGTTTGCCTTCGTGCTCTCAATGCTGTTCTGCATGTTCAGCATGGACTCCATCTGTGAAAAAGTTGCCAGCTGTGCCACATACTCGGTATTGCTCGTCGGTTCCAGCGGATCCTGATACTGCATCTCTGCACATAACAGCTGCAGGAACTCGTCATATCCGAGGTCATTGCCGGCACTGGTCGTTGTCTCTGTCGTACTCTCTGTAATCTTGCCGTTCTCTACGGCCTGTACTAATGCCATATGTCTCTCCTTTCTGTCTGTTATGCGGTAAAGTCAACGGAATTGCCCTGTTCTGCCATCATCTTCGCCACCAGAGTCTCCTCTTCCGTCATCAGCCCGGACAGTCCGTCCAGTTCATTCAGGTTGATGTGTCTGGTCGCATTGGCTGCCTTTTCCCGTTCCTCTGCCTGCTGTTCTTCCTGTTTTGCATTCTGCTCCAGATTCCTCTCGAATTCATGTCCGCCGACGGTTACCTCCACGGCATCCACCTTTACGCCAGCCTGGTTCATGTTCTGCTTCAAATCTGCGATCTGACTTTCCAGTGCTTCCTTGACCACTTCATTCTGTGCGGTCAGATGTGCGGAAACCGTTCCGTCTTTTGACGTAATCTCCAGATAAATCTTGCCCAGGTGCTCCGGATTCAGCTGCATCTCCATCGTCGTTTCCTGATTCGCCGTGTAATTTACTCTCGTATAGGTCACGATCTGACGCACGACATCTGCGATGTCCACCTGTGCGGCATATTCTCCCGCACTATTGGCGCCCTGCATTGCCACGGTCTCTGTCAGCGTCGGGCCGGTATGTACATCCACGCCCACATGTGCCTGCGACGCAGAATTCTGCTGTCCGGAATTGGAATTTGATCCGGTCTGTGCCTGTTCCTTATCCGACCCTGCAGCTGCATCGGCAGCTGTCTCTTCCTCTGCGCCTGCATTTGCTGACTTTGCCTGCGTATCAGTCTCTTCCGGAGTGATGTCTTTTGCTTCTTCTGTTCTGGTCTCTGTCTCTGCTGCCTGGGCAGCCATCTGCGGCTGTTCTGCCGTATCACGGATTCCATCCGCCGTATCAGCGTAAACCTTCTGCGCATCTGTGACATCTGTTTCACCAGCATCCGCTGTCTGGACTGTCTGCATCAGATCTGCATCCATGTCCGTCTGTCCGGCATCCTCCAAAAGCTGCGTCAATTCCTCAGCCGTGACTCCCAGCTGCTGCAAGAGATCTTCGGTCAGTGTTCCCACCGACTGCATCACGTTCATAAACGCTTCATTACAGAGAAGTGCGCTCATGTCTTCGGTTCCGGTTAATTCTGCTGCCAGAGCTGCAAGCTGCTGCGGATTCATCAGATCGGCCACGGTCAGTCCCAATGTCTCCATTGCTTCTGTGATCTGCTCGTCCGTCACCTGAAGTTCATCCTTAATGACGTCTCTCACACTCTCCTCAAAGCTTTCCAGCTTCTCCGATACCTGACTGCCGGCTGTCCAGTCCTTCGTGCTTTGCTCCGGCATCTTATTCTTCTGATACTGGTAACGGTCATAATTCTGCTCCGGACTGTGCGGTGTAAGCTGCTGCATATTCTGCGCTGTCTGAGATCCTGTACTTACGCTGCTTCCCGGGATCTGTGTCATCTGATCGACCATCTTCCGGAATGTGGTGCCGATATCCGCGCCATCAACGCCTGTGACACTCTGTCCACTCTGCGTCTGCATCAGCATTTTCCCAATGCTTGCAACATTATTGTCTCCCATTCTCTTCCTCCTTTCCCATAGCTGCACCTGCAGCCTGATTTTTGAAGGAATCCCTCTGCCACTATGAGAAGCAGACTGTCCTTCTCTATTCTACAGGTTCCATGATCGCGGTCACCTTTGCTGCAGTAGCCGCGTCCATTTTGCCCAGAATATTCGCTCTCGATTGTGCGTCCATGCTGTCTAAGATATCTGCCACCAGCTGCAGATTATCTGTCATGGTATCAAAAATTGCAGCCGCCTCTTTTGGCTTCATGGAAGAGTACGCTTTCACATAATCATCCATCTCGTCGTTGGCTGCCGTCTGTTCTACAACCTGACGGTAAATGATCTCCGCATCCGCAGGATCAATGCTCTCATAATACTGCTTATATTCCTCTATATCGGGTGCTGAATCTGAAAACACAACCTCCTGATAGAACTTTTGCTTCTCAGCCTCAAAATCCGCCTCGTTCTGCTTGTACTGTGCCAGTTCTGCGGACTGGCTCTCAAGCTGTGCGATATATTCCGCATTTGCGCTGGACGTATTCTGTGCATCCGCAAGTTCTTTCTCCAGTTCCTTGATTCTGGCAACCGCATCGTCAATGGAAGTATAGCCGTAAGCGTCATCCTCCGTCGACACTTCCTCGGTCGCACTGTCCGGCAGGATTTTGTTCACATAAGGAACATCCTTTAATACCGGTGCCAGAACGGATGACCCGAAACCGCCGACATCGCACTTGATCAGCAGGACGATGATGGCAAGCCAGATCAAAATAATGATCAGGGTAACAAAGAACACGGCAATCTTGCCGCCAGTCGATGTCTCGTCATCCATATCCAGATCATCATTTAACTCTTTTGCCTTTTTCCGGTCCGCTTTCTTCTGTGCCTTCGCTTCTGCACGTGCAGCCTTCTCCTGTGCCTTTGCTGTCTTTTTATCTAATACTTCGTCTTTCTCTTCTTCTGCCATTTGAGACCTCCGTGCCTATCCTTCATGGTAATTGTAGCTAACAAGCTCGTCTATTTCCTTGCTCTCTGCCTGGGCGATTTCCTGCTTAAATTCTTCAAACGCACGCTCCCTGAGCTTCTCATGCGTCTTTCGCTCCACCATCACCCGGTTCAGTTCGATTCGCGCCATCTCCAGCGTCTTTTCCGCGGCGTGCACCTTCATCATCTGTGCTCTCTGCAGACTCTTCATCACATCGATCGCACGCTTGCATTCCCGGATCTCCTGGATATCCAGCGTTCCGTTGACCAGTTCTTTTGATTTTCTCTCGTAGCCGGCCCTGCGCATCAGGATCTCTCGAAGCTTCTCCTGCTCTTCCGCAAGCTGTCTGCTCGCCGTCGCATATGCAATTTTTGCCTGATTCTCCAGCTTGATCTTGATGTCAAGAATGTTCTGCATCCGGTATGTAAACTTTGCCATACACTACGCCTCTTTTCCGCGGAGCGTTCTTAATCTTCAAATAGTTTCTTCAATAAATCGATTTCCTCGTCAAACAGGAACTTTTCATCTGTCCTCTGGCAAAGGAACTGATTCACTGCGTTGATCTTCTGAACCGCATAGTCAATCTCACGGTTGGAACCGCTCTTGTAAGCTCCGATGTTGATCAGATCCTCCGCTTCGTTATAAGTAGCCAGTACATTCTTCAGGCGTCCGGCAAGCTCCTTGTGCTCGCTGGTCGCTATGGCGCTCATAACACGGGAAATACTCTGTAAAATATCAATCGCCGGGTAATGATTCTTATGTCCCAGTTTTCTGGAAAGCACGATATGTCCGTCCAAAATGCTTCGGGCTGTATCGGTAATCGGCTCATTAAAATCATCACCGTCTACAAGAACGGTGTAAAGTCCTGTGATGGAACCCTTGTCCGAAGTACCGGCACGTTCCAGAAGCTTCGGCATCTCCGAGTATACACTCGGCGGATATCCCCTTGTTACAGGCGGTTCTCCGGACGCGAGACCGATCTCACGCTGTGCCATGGAGAATCGGGTCAAAGAGTCCATCATCAGCAGTACATCTTTTCCCTGATCCCTGAAATATTCGGCGATTGCGGTCGCCGTCTTCGCAGCCTTGTTGCGGATCAGTGCCGGCTTATCGGAAGTCGCCACCACGACGACGGAACGCTTCATTCCCTCTTCCCCGAGATCCCTCTCGATAAACTCGCGCACCTCACGGCCACGCTCTCCGATCAGGGCAATGACATTGATGTCCGCTTTTGTATTGCGGGCGAACATACCGAGCAGGGTGCTCTTTCCGACACCGGAACCCGCAAAGATTCCGATACGCTGTCCTTTTCCCACGGTAATCAGTCCGTCTACCGCCTTTACACCAAGCGGAAGCACCTCCGAGATAATCTTACGGCTCATCGGATCCGGCGGATCCGCCTCGACCGGATATTCACATCCGCCCTCAATGACTCCGCCGTCGGTCGGTCTTCCGATACCGTCCAGTGTGTGTCCCAGAACGCCGTCCCCGACAAACACCCCAAGCGGATGTCCGGTATTCTCAACGATACATCCTACCCCGATGCCTTCCACATTTTCAAACGGCATCAGCAAAAGTCTCTTATCCCTGAATCCGACTACCTCCGCCATCACCGCGTGGTCTTTCTCTCTGTCAATCACAATTCTACAGAGATCATTTAACTTCGCATCCGGTCCGACAGATTCAATCGTAAGTCCGACAATCTTTACAACCTTTCCAAGGCGGTTGAAGTAGGTCTTTTCTCCAAGTTGTAAATATTTTTCAAATTGATGTGTCATCATTCTCTCACCTTACGAACATAAAGACCGGATATCTTTGATCAGATTCTCAAGCTGTGTACCGAGACTGCAGTTAAACACGCCGGAATCGGTCTCTATCGTACAGTCATTTCCCTCCACCGTCGCGTCCGAGACAATCTCAAGCTCAATGTCATGTCCCACACGATCCAGGATCTCGGTCTTGTGATTCTCCAGAAACAGTGCATTGTCCTCCGCCACCTTCACCCGGAACCGCTTGTCGTCTTCAATATTTAAAATGGCATCTTCAATCAGATGCATCAGTATCTCTTTTTTGTCGTCAAACTGAATATGGAACACTTTTTCAAAGACGGTAACGATGACATCCACCAGATCCTGTTCCATATGTTCGCGTTTGTCCCTGTAATCGCTGTCAAGATCTCCCTGCTTTTTCCTGTAGGACTCCTCAAGCTGCACGCGAAGCTGCTCATTCTCCTGCTCCGCCGAAGCTCTGCCCTCCTCGTACCCCTGCGTCTTTGCAGATGTACGGATCTCCTCGGCATCTTCGTTTGCCTGTGCCAGTATCGCATCGGCATTCTGCTGTGCCGCCGCAAGGATCTCCTCGGCTTTTGCCTTTGCCTTTGCCTCATAATCAATCTGCGGCTCCGCTTTGATGACCTGACCCGGATCACCCGTCACAAGTCCGGCTGAAAATCCGCCTTCCTCTTCCTGCACATTCTGTGCCGGTGTCTGTGTCTGCGGCAGATCCTGTTTCAGGTGCTGCTGCAGGATCACATTGGAATCGATGATGCGCGTGTTTGTGGAATCCGTCTGAACAAACCACTGTTTATAAAGATTAGACAACGATCTCGTCACCTCCGCCTCTTGAGATTACAATCTCGCCTGCATCCTCGAGTTTACGAATGACGCTTACGATCTTCTGCTGAGCCTCCTCAACATCCTTCATTCGCACAGGTCCCATAAACTCCATATCTTCCTTGATCATCGCAGCAAGACGTTTGGAGAGGTTCTTAAATATAACATTCTGTACTTCCTCGTTCGCCGCCTTCAAGGCAACGCCAAGGTCTGCATTATCCACATCTCGCAGTACACGCTGGATTGCACGGTCATCAAGCAGCAGAATATCCTCGAATACGAACATCTTCTTGCGGATCTCGTCTGCAAGCTCCGGCTCTTCGATCTCGAGAGACTCCATGATATGTTTCTCGGTCGAACGGTCGACTGCATTTAAGATGCTGACAATAGCGTCCACGCCGCCGACGATTGTGTAATCCTGGTTGACCAGGGAAGAAAGCTTTCTCTCAAGTACCCGCTCCACTTCCTTGATAACATCCGGCGATGTACGATCCATCATCGCGATACGTTTTGCGACATCCGCCTGTTTTTCCGGCGGCAGCGCCCCCAGAACCATCGACGCCTGCGGTGCTGTCAGATAGGACAGAATCATGGCAATGGTCTGCGGATGTTCGTCCTGAATGAAGTTCAGCAGCTGGCTTGGATCTGTCTTGCGCACAAACTCGAACGGACGCACCTGAAGGGATGCTGTCAGCTTGGAGATAACCTCCTGTGCCTTGTCCGCGCCAAGCGCCTTGTCGAGCAGTTCCTTCGCATAACCGATACCGCCCTCCGCAATATACTGCTGAGCCAGACAGATCTGATAGAACTCGTTTAAGACATCCTCCTTGACCTGCGGTGAAATACTTCTGGTATTTGCGATCTCAAGGGTAAGTTCCTCGATCTCGTCCTCCTTAAGATGCTTAAAGATATCTGCTGACCGCTCCGGTCCCAGTGTAATCAGAAGAATTGCAGCTTTTTGCAGTCCTGTAAATTCCTCGTTTTTTGCCATATTACTCCCACTCCTCGTTGAGCCAGTTGCGCAGTAACGATGCAGCCGCCTCCGGTTTTTCTTCTACGAATTTTTCGATCAGTAAACGCGTCTCGGACTTCTCATTGTAGCCGATGTCCTCAAGCGGCTCCTGGTTCTCTTTTGTGGATTCCAGCAGGCTTTCCACGGAAAGTTCCTCCTCCATCTCTGCCTGTTTCTCCTTTCTGGTGCTGCGGAATACCACATAACCAAGCAGGAGAAGAATCAGTACCGCAAGTATGATCTGCAGATAATCCGACAGGGTTCTTCCACCGGAAGAATACTGGAAAATCGGCTCGTCATAAGCGATGATGCTGATGTTTGCCTCAGGAAACCCCGTTGCGTTGGCGATCATCGTGTAATTATCCTGATCCACCGTCGTCTTGACCGGGTCACTGTTTGCCGCAATATACTCGTCAAATGTCATGTTATCCAGCGCACCGGATGTCCTGAGTGTGTCCTCATCATAGATCACATAATTTTTTACCACGATCGCAATGGAGGAAGTATCGTAATTGATCGTTCCGGTCGCCGCCGTGCGGTCCGTCACTTTTTCATTGTTCTGATACTTTGTCGTGGTATCGGTGATCGTGGACTCGGTATAATTGTTATCCTCAATCACATAGGATGTATCGTCATTGGAATCTGTGCCCGGTGTGGCAGCTGCGCCGCCGACACTGTTCGACTCATAATTGCTCTGCTCATCGATCATACCGTTTGTCTGACCGTCTGGTGCCGAATACTGGCGCTCCGTCTCGCGGTATGCATCAAAATTCATATCCAGCTTTGCCGCCACTTCCGCGTGATCATAAAGTCCCGAGCCGACCAGAACATCCTTTACCTCGCTCTTGAGCAGATTCTCCGTCTTGGTTCTCAGAGAGAGCTGGCTGCTCGCGGTTCCGACCGACGAATCAGAATCTCCGCCCGAAAAAAGGACATTGGAGTTCGAGTCCAGAATCAGAACGTTGTCCGTCGTGTCATTGCCGAGCTGTGTCGCTATGTACTGTGCCAGTCCCTGTGCCTGCTCGTCGCTCATATCTGAATTCAAGGTAAGAATTACCGCCGCGTAGGAATCCTGCTCTCTTGCAAGAATCGTGCCATCATCATTCGGGATGTCCAGTGTCACAGACGCGCTCTCGACGTTTGACAGTGTCTCCAGCTGATCTGCGAAATAATTCTCCAGATACAGCTTGTATTTCTTAGTCTTGTCTGCCTCGGTGGAGCTGAATCCACCGCTGAATACATTATCGATGGAAAATCCTTCCGTCGGCACGCCGTTCTGTCCAAGCAGAATCGACGCCGCCGCATTGTCCTTTTCATCCACATAGAATGTCAGCCCGTCATCCGACATCTGGTAGGAGATGCTTCCGTCATTGTCCAGAAGGTCTTTTACTTCACCCGCCTGCGCTGTGGAGGAGCACTCGATAAGCGTTACCATGTTCGGCTTCCCGACAACCACCGCCAGAATCACCAATGCCAGTATAATTACCGCCACAATGCTTCCGAGCAGGATTCTCTGCTTGGTTGTAAACTTTTTCCACCAATCCGTTATCTTCGTTAAAATCTTTTGCACCTGTTCCGGCATAATTTCTAACTCCATTCATTAAATCTGCATGTTCATGATCTCTTTGTATGCATCGAGCATCTTATCTCTCACTGCAACCGTGTACTGCAGCGCCTCATACGCCTTGGCTGCCGCAATCTGCATATCGTGAGGATTGTCCGCCTCGCCCAGCGCGAACTGGATCTTTGCCGACTGCGAATCATTCTGCAGATCATTCGTCTCGTTGAGCATATTGATCGCCGAAGACAACACCGAGTCAAAGCTCTCATCGGTGTCCACAGACAACAGTGTCTTCTGTGTTACCGCACTCATGTAATCCGGTGAAGTGGCATTCGTCAATAAACTGATATCCATCTGTATTTCCCCCGTTTCATCCTAATCTATGTCTTACTGACCGATCTTAAGTGCTGCCTGAATCATGCTCTTGCTGGCATTAAACGCCGTCGTGTTCGCCTCATATGCACGGGACGCGTCAATCAGGTTCGTCATCTCTGTCACCGTATTCACATTCGGATAACGCACATAGCCGTTCTCATCCGCATCCGGATGGGACGGATCATACTCCATTGTAAAATCGGTCTCTGTATCTTCCTTGACGGAGGTAACCTTCACGCCGTTGCCTACAGCCCGCGCTCTGGATGACTGATAATATTTGCTGAACGGAGTCAGATCCTTTTCCGCAAACGTCACAATCTTGCGGCGGTACGGTTCACCGTCCTCCGTACGCGTTGTATTGACATTGGCAATATTCTCCGCGATGGTGTCGATGCGGAAGCGCTCTGCCGTCATACCGCTCGCACTGATGTCAAAAGACTGAAATAATCCCATATGCTACCTCCTGTTTATTTAAGCACTAATTTCATACGATTGAATTCTTCGTTGATCGATGTCGTCAGCATCTCATAGCGGAGCTGCTCCGATGCCAGTTCCACCTGCTCCGTATCCACATCCACATTATTGCGGTCCAGACGATAGGAATAATTGGAGGAATCCGTATAGGTAGACACATCTAAGCCCGAAAGATCCGAGTTCAGTCCCCGCACTTTCTTATCCAGCGGAATATACTTCGAGCTGCCAAGCTCCCGTTTTAGCGCAGATTCAAAATCCACATCCTGTCTCTTATAGCCCGGAGTATCCGTATTTGCTATGTTGTTGGAAATTGCCGACTCACGTTTCCAGCTGGCATCCGCCGCCTTATCCATGATGTTAATATAGTCGAACGCATTCGTAGTTATCATATGTATCGCCCTCCGCTTCACCTAGTTTTCCAAACTATCTTATTCCATTATAAAATATGGTTTCGTAATTGCAAGAGATTTTTGTTATTTTTTACACTATCTTGTAGATTTTTGCATAATAAGTACAAGATATTAGCAAAATTGTCAAATAAACCCGCATAAAAAGCCACGTTCCACGGAAATAAAAAAGAGCGCACCCTTCGATACGCCCTTTCGTCCTGTTTATTTTTTCTGATTCTGCTTTTTGATCTTGTCGAGTTCGTCGAATACAACGTCGTTCAATACTTTGATGTAGGTTCCCTTCATGCCGGAAGAGCGCGACTCAATCACGCCTGCACTCTCGAACTTGCGCAGTGCATTCACAATGACGGATCGTGTGATACCCACGCGGTCGGCAATCTTGCTTGCCACAAGGATTCCCTCCTTGCCGTCCATCTCATCAAAAATATGAATGATCGCTTCCAATTCCGAAAATGACAACGTGCTGATTGCAGATTTGACAATCTGAACCTTTCTTGTCTCCTCCGCATTCTCCTCATTCACGGAGCGCATCATTTCCAGACCGACCACGGTTGTCCCGTATTCGCTCAAAATGATATCGTCAATATCGTACTGTCTGTCTTCTCTGTAGACAAACAGCGTGCCAAGCCGCTCACCCGCAATATCAATCGGCGTGATGATCGCAGTGTATTCCTTCACGTGATCTACGAAACCTAACGTCTCAAGATTGACATTCTCCTTGGTAGAGAGGATTCCGAGCAGACGTTCGTTTAGCAGCGGGTCGATGAAACCTCCCACCTCGTCCACGATCAATTCCTGGATCTCATCCACTCCGGGACACACGCCCGTTCCAAGAACCTTTCCCTTTTTGCTGATGACCAGAATATTGGATGCAAGAATATCCTTCAACACATCGCAGATATCATTAAACACGACCTTTGAAGAGCTGTTATTGTGCAACAGCTTATTGATTTTTCTGGTTTTGTCCAACAACTGAACACTCATGTCCGTGCCCCCATTTCGTCTCGAATCTCTTTTTCGTTATATTTCATATTTTAACACGTCAATTCTGAAAATTCAATATTTTCGTAATATTTGACATATTTTTTTAACTATTTTGTATCCTCGTCCGCTTTTCTGTCACGGGTGTAGCCGCATCCCGCATCTGCACAGGCGATCTTATTGCCTTTTACCACCATATAGCCGCCGCACTTCGGGCACTTCTCCGCTACCGGGCGTGACCAGCTCATAAAATCGCACTCCGGATTATTCTCGCAGCCGAAATACTTTCTGCCTTTCTTCGTCTTGCGGAGGACAACGTCTTTTCCGCACTTCGGACATGGCACGCCGATTTTTTCCAGATACGGCTTCGTGTTCCTGCACTCCGGGAAGCCCGGGCATGCCAGGAATTTTCCGTGCGGTCCGTATTTTACCACCATGTTTCTTCCGCACTGGTCGCAGACAACATCCGTGACCTCGTCCTCGATCTTGACTTTCTGCAGCTCCTTCTCCGCCACTTCCACCGCGGCTTCCAGATCCGGATAGAAATTCCGCACAACCGTCTTCCAGTTCACAGCGCCCTCTCCGATGCTGTCGAGCAGCGACTCCATATTGGCGGTAAAATGCTCATCCACGATGCTCGGGAAGGATTCCTTCATAATCTGGTTGACCACCTCTCCCAGCTCCGTCACATACAGATTCTTCGCTTCCTTGACAATGTAACGTCTGCCAAGCAGCGTCGTGATCGTCGGCGAGTAGGTACTCGGACGTCCGATTCCCAGCTCCTCCAGCGTCTTGACTAAGGATGCCTCCGTGTAATGCGCCGGCGGCTGTGTAAAATGCTGCTTCTCATCGAAGGTGTCCAGCGTAAGCTTCGTATCCTCATCGATTCCTTTCAGCAGAACATTGTTCGTGTCCTTCTCGTCGTCCTCGCTCGTGTACACAGACATAAATCCCTCAAAGGAGACCTTTGATGCCGCGACACCAAAGCGGTACTTTCCGGCACCGATCTTCACGTTCGTCGTCTCATATACCGCAGAAGCCATTCTGCTTGCGGCAAAACGCTTCCAGATCAGCTGATAGAGGCGGAACTGGTCTCTGGAAAGAGATTCCTTGACCACCGCCGGTGTTCTCGCAATGTCGGAAGGACGGATCGCCTCATGCGCGTCCTGGATCTTGGCGCCGCCCTTCTGGGTAACGGTCTGTGTCGCTACGAATTCTTCCCCGTAATTCTGTGCGATATACGCTCTCGCATCCGCATCCGCCTCATCCGAAATACGGACGGAATCCGTACGCAGGTAGGTGATCAGACCGACCGTTCCCTGTCCCTTGACGTCAACGCCCTCATAGAGCTGCTGGGCAATACGCATCGTCTTGGAGATCGGGAAATTCAATGTCTTGGATGCCTCCTGCTGTAAGGTACTGGTCGTAAACGGCAGCGGCGCTTTCTTCACGCGCTCACCCTTTTTCACTTCCAGGACTTCAAACCGCTCTCCGCGGATCTCGTCCATGATACGGTCCGCCTCCTCGCGGCAGGTAATCGCCAGTTTTCCGTTCTCGTCCCCGTGGAACTTTGCTGTCAACGGCTTCTTTTCGCCGTCCGCCTTGAGCTTTGCATCCAGCGTCCAGTATTCTTCCGGAATGAATGCATTGATCTCGTCCTCGCGGTCGCAGATGATGCGCAGCGCTACCGACTGTACTCTTCCGGCGCTCAGCCCACGCTTTACTTTTGCCCACAGAAGCGGGCTGATCTTGTAACCCACAATACGGTCCAGAATACGTCTGGTCTGCTGTGCGTTGACAAGATTCATATCGATATCGCGCGGCTGCTTTAAGGACGCCTTGACCGCGTTCTGCGTAATCTCATTGAAGCTGATTCTCCGCACATTCTTGCCGTCCAGCTTTAACGCCTGGCTTAAGTGCCATGATATTGCCTCTCCCTCACGGTCGGGGTCGGTTGCGAGATACACTTTGTCTGCCTTTTTCACTTCTTTACGAAGCTTGGCAAGGATATCTCCCTTTCCGCGGATCGTGATATACTTCGGTTCATAATCATGCTCGACATCGATTCCCATCTGGCTCTTCGGGAGATCCCGCACATGCCCGTTTGAGGCAACTACCTCATAATTTTTTCCAAGAAACTTTTTAATTGTTTTTACCTTAGCGGGTGACTCGACAATAACAAGGTACTTAGCCATTCATACATCTCCTTTATGCTGATTTCTCAAATCCGTCTGATATAACAATTCTTAAATGCTTCCGTAACAAACCCCTTTTTCAGAAGAATCCCCAGAATCTGCGCCAGTTCGGGCACAGACAGGTCTGTCTCCTCCAGAAGTTCTTCCATACTTTTCGGTCGTAAATCTACACAACTATACACCAAGCGTTCTTCTTTTTCAAGTAATAATTTTTCAAAGGTGCATGTCTCCCCGCCCGCTCCGGGATCCGGCGCAAGCTCCTGTACAAACGATTCGAGATCGGAAACTGCCCCCGCTCCCTGCCGGATTAAGCTGTTGCATCCCGCCGACAAGGCATCTGTAATCCTGCCCGGAATGACATAGACATCCCTCCCCTGCTCCAGCGCAAAATCCGCCGTGATCAGCGATCCGCTCCGCTGCTTTGCCTCCACCACAACAACCGCCCGGACAAGCCCTGATATGATGCGGTTGCGCTGCGGAAAATATCCCGGAATCGGCTGCGTGCCGGGCGGATACTCCGAGACAACCGAGCCCCGTTCCAGAATCTCCTCATACAGCGCCCGGCTGCTCTTCGGATAGCAGACATCCACGCCGCACCCTAAGACGGCGCAGCTGATTCCACCCACATCAAGCGCTCCCTGATGCCCCGCAGCATCGATGCCGCGCGCCATTCCGCTTACAACACCGACGCCGCGCGCCGCAAGCATTCTCCCGAGTTCCCTCGCAACCGTCCGCCCGTATTCGGAGCACATTCTCGCACCGACAATCGCAACGGTCTCTCCCTGCGGAAGGCATCCCTTTACATACAGTCCGTACGGCGGATTTGCGATATGGCGGAGCCTCTTTGGATAAGATGCATCCTCCAGCGACACAAACGAGATCCCGGATTCACACATCTTAGCGTACGCTTCCTCCATGTCCGTCTTTTGCGCAGCCCGGACCGCCTGTATTTCTTTTGCCAATAATTGCAGATTTTCCATCTGCTTTTCGCTAAGAAAATAGATATCCTGTGCATTCCCGACCTTTTCATGGATACTGATTTTCGCACAGTTGGAGAGTCCGGGAATATTTGCAAACCAATACGCATAATTCATCTCTTCACCTCTCCCAGAACTTTCTGTCAAAGCTTCTGTAGCAGATTGCCTCCTCCAGATGCCGGTCGCAAATCCGACCGCCGCCGTCCATATCCGCCAGCGTGCGCGCCACCCGCAGAAGCTTGTGGTAAGATCTGGCGGTGAGCTGCAGCTTTCCGTAAATCTCTTCCATATACTGCTCCTGCTTTTTATCAAGCGCACAATACTCCCGGATCTTCGTGGCAGGTATCTGGCTGTTGTACGAAAACGCCTCCTTCCGGTAGCGCTCCCGTTGAATGTCCTGTGCCACCGCCACGCGCTTCTGAATTGCCGCCGATGTCTCCTCTTTTTGCTGTCCGGTTAATTCCCCGAATGTCAGCGCCGGCGCCTCCACACAAATGTCAATCCGGTCTAAGATCGGCTGGCTGATCCTCTCTAAGTACCGGTGGATCGCCGTCTGCGTACACCTGCATTTCTGCATATCGGGATAATAGCCGCACGGGCACGGATTCATCGCCGCCGCCAGCATAAAATCTGCCGGATAGACATAACTTCCGCCGAGACGCACCAGATGAACCGCCCCCTCTTCCAGCGGCTGGCGCAGCGCCTCAACCGTCTCCCTGGCGAATTCCGGAAGTTCATCCAGAAACAGCACGCCCTTATGTGCCAGTGAGATCTCCCCCGGTTGCGGGATTCTTCCGCCGCCCGTAAGCCCCTGCACACTCACGGTGTGATGCGGCGCCCTAAACGGGCGCTGCGTAAGCAGACCGTTCTCACCGGCAAGCATTCCTTTTACACTGTAGATTTTGGATAACTCCATGCGCTCCGCCTCCGCAAGCGGCGGCAGAATGGACGGGATACGCGATGCCACCATAGTCTTGCCCGCACCTGGCGGTCCCACAAACAGCAGATTGTGCATTCCGGTTACCGCAACCTCACACGCCCGCTTCATCAGCCGCTGTCCGTGTATCTCCGAAAAATCGGGAAGCACTGCGGGCTGTGTTTCTTCTATATTATATTCCTCTGCGGCGTACTTCTCCCACGACGCATCCTCAAGAAGACGCATGACCTCCCCGATATTTTCCACACCGCAGACAAGCATCCCGGAAACAAGCGCCGCCTCTTTTCGATTCGCCCGCGGCACAATGCAGCGCCGGATTCCGCGTTCCTTTGCCTCCGCCACCATCGGGAGCACGCCGTGAACCGGCTGCACCACGCCGTTTAATCCGATCTCACCCACGATCAGCACATCATCCAGTACCGCATGCGGAAGCCTTCCCATCGCAGCCAGCACCGCCACTGCAATCGGCAGATCAAACCCGGCTCCGGATTTGCGGATGTCCGCCGGCATAAAATTCACGGTAATTCTGCGCGGCGGCAGCGCACACCCCACATTGCGGAGCGCTGTGCGCACCCGCTCCCTGGCTTCTTTGACCTCAGACGCCAGAAAACCGACCATCTCAAAAACAGGCATCCCGTCGCTCACATCCGCTTCCACGCAGACAGGCACACTCTGGATACCGCGTATCGTTGCTGTTGCTACTCTGCTATACAACCTGTTCTCCTTTTCATTATAGAAAGATCTGGAATCTCTGTGCAGTGAACACTGCTGAATATCTTAGAAAATACATTTGTTAAAAAGACATGTTTAGTATAACATCATTTGTAGAAAAAGGGAAGCGGCAATTTATCTCCCGCCCCCCGCGCTTTCCATTCCTTTTCGCAGTTTTTCCAGCGCCCGTTTCTCGATTCTCGACACATACGAGCGGGATATTCCAAGCGCCGCTGCAATCTCACGCTGTGTCATCGGTTTACAGGCATAGAGACCGTACCGGTTTTCTATGATATAGCGCTCCCTGCCGGAAAGCAGCTTCGGCACAAGTGCCAGCACCTCTCTGGTGCGTCTGTCGGTCTCGATCGTCTCCACCACATCCGGTTCATCGCTCTCCACAATATCCAGCAGATGAATCTGATTGCCCTCTTTGTCCGTTCCAATCGGTTCATACAGAGAGACCTCTCTGGCCGTCTTCTTTTTGGAACGGAAATGCATCAGCAGTTCATTGTCAATGCATCTCGCCGCGTAAGTTGCCAGGCGGCTTCCGTAATCTTCTTTATAAGTAGAGATTGCCTTGATCAGACCGATGGTTCCGATGGAGATCAGATCTTCCATATCTTCATCGGAATTCTGATATTTTTTCGCCACGTGCGCTACCAGGCGCATATTCCGAAGCGTCAGTTCTTTTTTTGCCTCAAGGTCGCCGTCTTTCATTTTTTTCAGGCATTCCATTTCCTGTTCTGGTGTGAGCGGAGATAAGAAAGTTTTCACAACGCACCTGAAAAGCTTTATTGATACATTCTATGTATGGGCCATGTTTTCCGTGCTTTTCCCCTCTTTTTTCCGCAAACAAATACATGCCGTCTTTACATCTCCCCCGCCGCTTCGCTATAATAGCGTTACATGAAACAGGAGGAATTTTTATGCTGCGCACCCTTACCTACCGCATTTTATCCGCCACGGACGGGCAGACCATTCTGCATTATTTAAAAAGTCTCGGCTATTCCGGGCCGATACTGGTACATTTAAAGAAAACAGACCACGGCACCCTCTTGAACGGCGTGTGGGCGCATATGAATGAAACGCTTCACACCGGCGACCTTCTCTGTCTTCATCTGGAGGAGAATACTTCCGGCACCTCCATTTTTCCGCAGCAGATTCCCCTCGAGATCTGTTACGAGGACGAAGATCTTCTGGTGATTGACAAGCCGGCAGGCATGCCGGTACACCCGTCTGCCGCGCACCAGAGGGATACGCTTGCAAACGCCGTCACGGGATATTACCGTGCAAAAGGCGAAATCCGCCCGTTCCGCTGCATCAACCGGCTGGATGCCGACACGAGCGGCCTGATCATCGTCGCCAAAAATATGCTCTCCGCCGCCCTGCTCGGCAAAGCCATGCAGCAGCGTATGATCCGCCGGGAATACCTCGCCGTCGTATGCGGCACGCTCACCGGAAGCGGCACCGTCCACGCGCCGATTGCCCGCGTAAAGCCGGGCGATGTCCGCCGGCAGGTTGATTTTCTCTGCGGGGATGATGCCATCACGCACTATAAAAGTCTCTTATGCCACGCCCCCTATTCCCTGCTCTCCCTTCATCTGGAAACGGGGCGCACGCACCAGATCCGTGTCCACATGTCCGCACTCGGCTATCCTCTGGCAGGCGACCGGCTCTATTATCCGGCATTTTCAGACACAAAAATAAAACGGCAGGCACTTCATTCCCACCGTTTGTCTTTTTCTCATCCCGTCACTGGGGAGATGCTTACGTTTACTTCTCCGCTTCCCTGTGATATGGCTGCGCTAATTGATCCAGAACCTTCTGCTCATAGGGGATCTTCCCTGCCAGCAGTTCTTCGCGGATAAATGTATTGACTTCCTGCTCGCCCCGGACAGCGAGCCGGTACAAAAGCAGTTCAAGAAGCGCCCGCGTATCCTTGTGCATGACATGAAAATCCTTTCCATGCAGGTAATACTCTAATGCGCTCCGGTCGGTATAGCGCTCCTTCTGGTAATTTTTCGAGGCCGCTACACGGTCGATATACATCTCCACCACGTACCGCAGAGGCATTTTCATGCCGCAGAGTCCCTTGTCCCCGCCCTCGTCCGGCACGCCGTAGTCAATCCAGTATTCCATATGATGCTTGTTCCGCCCTTTGTGGTGCAGCCACGCGGACGAGTATCCCTTATCCTTGCGCTCTGCATTGTTCGGGCTCATTGTTCCCTGATAATATTTACAGCCCACCAGAAATTCTGTCGGCGTATATTTCGACAGATCATGTAATAATCCCTGTTTGTATAACCCCACTGCAAAACAGCCTTTCATGACCAGATGCTTGTGATGGTTGATCGTGCAAAAATGTTTCCATGCTTTCATAATAATGTAACCTTATTTTCCTGTTAATATAACGACAGACTGACCGCAAAGTTCGATCCGCGGCGCATCCACCCGCTCCTCCTCTTTTAGGAACGGTGCCCGCTCTCTGGCGGTGTCCATCAGCAGATACCACTTTTTCTTCCCGGGAAGCTTCGGAAGCGCCAATCTGGTAGGACCCATGTGAAAATTGCAGCCGACATAAAGGAATTCCTCCCCCTCTGTTCCATCGCCATCCTCTTTTCCGCAGTAGAGCATGCCCAAAGACTGTCTCTCGCCGGAAAGTTCTGAAATCCACGCATTCTCTCCGTGATAGGACAAATCGGGATACCCCGTTCCTTTTGCATCGGAAAGCTGTTTTGGCATATCCGCGGCGAGCACGGGATGCTCCCTGCGAAACGCTGCCATCCGCGCCACAAACTCCCGGAACCACGCGTAGCGCTCATCTTTCTTCCAGTTCACCCAGCCGGTCGGATTGTCCTGACAGTATACATTGTTGTTGCCGTTCTGGGAATCTCCCGTCTCGTCCCCCTCATACAAAAGTGGGACTCCCTGTGCGAGGAAAAGCACCGCCACCGCATTGCACATCTGCCGTTCACGGATTCTTACGATCCGCTGCTTGCGGCTTCGTCCCTCCACGCCGTAGTTGGCACTCAAATTCCAGTCACTTCCATCCCGGTTCTCCTCCCCGTTCTCTTCATTGTGTTTCTGCTCATAACAGAAGAGATCCCGCAGGGAAAACCCGTTATTATCCGAAATGTAATTGACAAATCCGTGATACTGATGCTGCTTTCGCTGCTGGCATGCAAATGCATCCATACCGCCGTTTTTGTGATTGAGCAGTGCCCGGACGGGATACAGATATTCGTCATTGTATACATACAGATGCGGATAATGACACGGGTGCCAGAGCACAGCGTTCTCGAAACCGGCGCAGAAAATCTTCGTCCGTCTAAGCCACGCATCCTGTGCAATCTGCGTAACGGGCAGATTCTCCCCCAGCAGATGGAAGCCATCCACATGATACTCCCTGACCCAGTAACGCAGCGCATCTAAGATCAGATTCTGATTGACATTCTCAGGAAAATACATCTCCATCACACATTCCATGTGATTCTCGTGGAGCGCGCGGATGAGTTTTTTCCATTCGACGGCCGCATCCTGCCCTTTCGCGTAGGACGCCTTTACCGCAAAATAATTGGCGGGCGCATATCCCCACAGGTTCACACGCTCCGGCATCGCACATGCCTCCGGCTTGATCTGATCCTCTTTCCGCACCTGCCAGCTGATATATTCCGGCAATACCGCCTTCTCCTTTAAGATCAGTTCCTCGAACTCATACACCGGCATGAACTCCACCGTCGTGACACCAAGTTCTTTCAGATAGGGAATCTTATCGCGCACCGCCGCAAAAGTCCCCCGCTCCTTTGCAGGGATTCCCGCATCCATCGAAAATCCGCGGATGTTGAGTTTATAGAGGAACATCTCATGGCGCGGGATCTCCGGATGTACATCCGTCCCCCACGAAAAAGTGTCATCCGAATAACCGCCGCAGACCCGGAACTCATTCTTAACGCGCCCTGCATCTCTCCAGCGCTCTCTGCCGATGATGCGTTTTGCATAAGGATCGGTCACGACCGTCCCGCTGATTTTATAATTATAACGCAGGCTCTCTGCCTTAAGCCCCGCGACAAAGACTGACCGGATCGCTCCTCTGCAGCAGCTTTCCGGCACCTTAAGTTCCTTCCGGATTCCGCCGTCTTTCCCGTACAGAAGAATACTGCAATCCTCTTCCTTTTCTGCCTCAAACGTAAACACGACTCCGCCGCCTGCGGCTGATGCCCCGTATTGTCTGTAATCGCCCTCTTTTATCGTATACGCCATGCCATCTTCCACCTTTGTCTTCGCTGCCTGCACGTCTGCATCTCTTCGCAATGCACCTACACATCATTTCGCTGTGCACCTACACATCATTTCGCTGTGCACGTCCGGAAAATCAGAGATTTCCCGGACTCACGGGCTTTCGCCCTATCAGCCATGAATTTTAAAAAATTTTGCCTTCGCAGGCAAATTTTTAAAACTCCCTGTCTGGCACTGCTCAATAGCCTTCGCGTACATTATATCATTCCCGCTTGTTTTTTGTATAGTTTTTTCTTTTTCGGGGAGAATGCGCTTGTCCGGCATTTGCATCTCATGTTATAATATTAAGAAACGAGAGTTCTTATTGTCACAGTACGATCGAGGTGATGTATATGAAACGAATACCCACGACAGATTTAAAGCCCGGAATGTTCACAGCCAGACCGGTTCGCACTGCCGCGGGGCAGATCATCCTGGATGAGGGCTGTCTTTTGAGTGCGCAGACCATCCTGCACATCCGTGACTATTCCATACCGGAAGTATGGATCAGGGACAGCAGCGATTCCTCCGGCGGGCTTCACGATTATCTGCAAAAGCAGTACGCTCCGGTTCGTTCCCGTTCCGAGCGTATCCGGCAAAGCGAAGAATACAAGATTTTCAGTCAGAAGTTTGACAGCTGCACTACGATGCTTCACACTGCGTTAAACGACTGTATTTTACGTGCCAAAAAGCTGGAGACAGACAAGCTTCTTGCAGGGACCCTGGATTTGTTTGCGTCGCATACTACCACACTTTCCATGTTCGACATGCTCCATAACTTACGGCAGATCGACGATTCGACTTACGCACACAGCGTCAACGTCGCCATTATCTCCCGCATGCTCGGGAACTGGCTCGGTTTTTCGGAGGATGCCCAGAACACACTGACTCTCTGCGGTCTTTTACACGATATCGGGAAATCCCGGATTCCTGCCAGCATCATCGGCAAGCCGGGCAGGCTGACTTCCGAAGAGTTTGAACAGATCAAGCGCCATCCCCTTTTAGGGTACGAGCTGCTTAAAAACCAGCCTCTCGATCCGCACATAAAGAACGCTGCCCTGATGCATCACGAGCGGTGTGACGGAAGCGGTTATCCGTTCGGTCTGTACGCATCGGACATTGACGACTACGCTTCGATCATAGCCGTTGCGGATGTATATGATGCCATGACCGCCGACCGCTGTTATCGTCTGGGGCTGTGTCCGTTTGAAGTGATCGCCCAGTTTGAACAGGAAGGCTTGCAGCGCTACAAGCCGCGCTATATTCTCACCTTTCTCGAACACATTGCGCACACTTACCTGCACAACCGGGTTCTGTTGAACAACGGACAGACCGGAGAGATTATTTTTATCAATAAGCGTCTGACGAGACCTACGATCCAGATCGCCCCCTCACGTTTCATCAATCTTGAGGAGCATCCGGAGCTCTACATTCAGGCGATTATTTAATAACATCCAATAAAGGAGATATCATGATGGCAGACAACCATAACACCAACGAAGACGAGGATATCCTGGTCACCCTGGATCTGGATGACGGCAGCCAGGTAGAATGTGAGATTTTAACCATTTTTACCGTCAACGAGCAGGACTATATCGCCCTTCTTCCGCTCACCGAAGCCGGCGAGCCGAACGAGGACGGCGAGGTCTATATCTACCGCTATGCGGAGGATAGCGATGGCAATCCGTCTCTGGATAATATTTTAGACGACGCCGAATACGAAGCCGTATCCGACCGCTTTGATGAGTGGCTTGACGAGGCGGAATTTAACGACATGGAGGACTGAGACGCTCTCCTGCCTCGGCAATAAAGCGCGAGATATCTGCATCTTTCTGATTCATCTGTTTGACGGAAAAGAGATGCAGATATTTTTTTGCCCGCGTCATACCGACGTAAAACATCCGGCGCTCCTCCTCGATGTCCTGATCCAGCACCGCCTTCTTGTAGGGCATCACTCCCTCGTTCACGTCGATCAGATAGACGTTTTCGTACTCAAGCCCCTTGGCGGAATGCAGCGTGGAAAGCGCTACGCTCTCACTCTGCTTTTCCTGGCTCTGGTACAGGCGTTCCAATTCCCTGGTGTAATTCTCGATGTGCGCAAACCATCCGTCATAATCTTCATAGCCTCTTGCGCTTTCCTGCAGTTCATCCAGCACATCATAAAGTTCATCCGCCCGGATACGCCTGTAATCTGCATACTCGGCACAGAACTCGTCATATCCGATGCCTTTCCGGATATAGTTGATGGCGGCAAACGGATTCATCCGGCGAAGCTGCATCACATCATGCTCCAGCGTGACGATCCGCTCCGCCACCCACGGCTGTTCCGCCTCTCTGAAATACCATTCCCACACATCGAATGCCACCGTGTCCTCGTCCAATGAATCTCTGCTGATATAGCGCTTCGGGCGGTTCATGATCTGCAGAAAATCACGGCGTTCCCGGCTTCCCTGCGCGATCCGGATATAGGCGAAAATATCCCTTGCAATCCAGTGCTCGTAAAGGTTCGGTATGCGGTCTCTCGTCCTAAACGGAATATTGTACTCCATCATCTGCTCCATCAGAAGACGCGGCTGTGTGTTAGTACGAAACAGCACCGCAAAATCACGGTAGCTCCTTCCTCTCTCCACTGCATCACAAATATCGCGGATGATCCGCAGATTCTCCTTCCGCTGATCTTCAAAAACGGCATACTCCACTCCGTTCTCCGCCGGGAGTGCCGCACGGATGCGCTTCTGGAATCGCTCCTTATTGTGTCCGATCAGGTTCAGCGCATCCTCGACAATATTTGCCTGCGACCGGTAATTCGTGTCGAGAAGCACGGTTTTCGTCCCCGGGATCTCATGCTCAAACCGCAGCATAATCTCCGGCTTTGCTCCGCGGAAACGGTAGATCGACTGGTCGTCATCCCCCACCACAAACAGATTTCTCTGCTCACCCGCAAGCAGCTTAACCACCTCAAACTGGATCTGGTTAATGTCCTGGAACTCATCAATTAAAATGTAAGGATATTTTTTCTGCCAGGCAGCCAGAATATCCTTCCTCTCCTTGAAAAGCTCCCATGTATACAAAAGCATATCCTCGAAGTCAATCAGATGATGCGTATAGAGATATTCGTGGTACTCGCTGTAAACTCTCCGGAACACCTCTTCCCCGCAGTTCGTGGAATAGTAGTGATCGAGTGAAATTCCACTGTTTTTCACAAGACCGATCTCCCCCAAAAGCGCTGCGATAAACTCCGACTCATCCTCATATTCCAGCCTGTGGCGCTTGATGATCTCACGCATGCAGCTCACCCGCTGCTCCTCGCGGATGATGTTCTCCGCCTGATAGTGGTAGGCGTGCTTTAAAATCATAAAAAAGACAGCGTGGAAAGTTCCAAATGTCACTGCGGAAGACTTTCCGCCCATCAGGCGCAAAAAACGTTCCTTCATCTCCACAGCCGCCGCTCTTGTAAACGTGATGACAAGAATGTTTGCCGGATTGATCCCATATTCTGTTATCAAATGTCTGGTGCGTTCCGTAATGACAAGGGTCTTGCCCGAACCGGGCCCGGCCAGTACGAGCATGGGACCATCCTTGTGACGGATGGCCTCACGCTGAGACGGGTTAAAACTCATAGATTACCTCTGATTATTTCTGTAACATGGAAATGCCTTTTTCGATTCTCGCAATGGATTCCTCTTTGCCTAAAACCTCCATCAGCTCTGTCGCTCCGCCCGGCGTCATCTGTTTGCCGGACACTGCGGTACGGATCGGCCACATCACATAGCCGTTCTTCACGCCCTTTTCCTCAACATACTTAAGGAGCGTCGCATAGAGTGCATCATTGGAAAAATCCTCCTGCGCTTCCAGCAGCGGCAGGACGTCGCTTAAAACCTCCAGCGAGGTCTCTGCATTGGTCTTCATCTTCTTGTGTGTGTACATCGCTATATCGTACTCCGGCAGTTCCTCGAAGAAGTCGATGTGGTCGCGGATCTCCGGGAAAACCTCTATACGGGTCTTCACCATCGCTGCAATCTTCTTCAAATCCATATCCTTGTGAATGACCTCGCGCAGATACGGCTCCGCCATCTCATAAAAACGGTCAAAATCCATCGCCTTGATGTACTCCCCGTTCATCCACTTTAACTTGGTGTAATCGAACACCGCCGGGGATTTGCTGATTCTGTGATAGTCGAACTCTTTGATCAGCTCATCCAGGGTAAAGATCTCACGGTTGTCCTCCGGGCTCCATCCCAAAAGTGCGATGTAGTTGACCACTGCCTCGGACAGGAATCCCTGCTCTAAGAGATCCTCAAAGGAAGAATGTCCGCTGCGCTTGGAAAGCTTTTTATGGTTCTCGTCCGTAATTAACGGCAGATGAATGTACACCGGTGACTCCCAGCCGAACGCATCATAAAGACGCTGATACTTCGGTGCTGAGGAGAGGTATTCGTTTCCGCGAACCACATGTGTAATGTTCATCGTGTGGTCATCAACAACATTTGCAAAGTTGTAAGTCGGGTATCCGTCCGACTTGATTAAAATCATATCGTCCAGTTCTGCGTTCTCCACGGTGATATCTCCGTAAAGTTCGTCGTGGAAGGTTGTCGTTCCCTCATTCGGAATATTCTGACGGATGACAAACGGCTTGCCGGCAGCAAGATTTGCCTCAATCTCCTCCTTGCTAAGGTGCAGACAGTGTTTGTCGTAGAGTGTGATCTCCTTGCCCTCGACCACCTCTGTCTTAAGAGATGCCAGACGCTCCTTGTCACAGAAGCAATAATATGCCTCCCCCTTCTCAATCAGCTCTTTTGCATATTTCATATAAATGCCGGTCTTCATACGCTCGCTCTGTACATAAGGACCGTATCCGCCGTCCTTGTCAGGTCCCTCGTCGTGTACAAGTCCCGTCTCTTTTAAGGTGCGGTAGATAATCTCCACAGCCCCCTCCACATAACGCTCCTGATCGGTATCCTCGATGCGAAGCATGAAATCTCCTCCGGCATGCTTTGCAATTAAAAACTCATATAATGCGGATCGCAGATTGCCGACATGCATTCTTCCTGTCGGGCTTGGTGCGAATCTGGTTCTGACTTTACTCATCTTAAACCTCCATTGTATAACACCTTACGGTGCTGTTTCTTTCCTAAATAACAACAGCCTGTGGCTGTCCTTTGTCTTGCAACATGACCACAGGCTATTATATAACAATTTGATACTTCTGGCAAGCGGACAAATCCTGTGCCTATAATTTTTTGAAGATCTCTGTCTCGCGCTTCAAATCTGCCGCGATATGCTGATTCTCGTCCATATGGCGCGTGATGTCCTCCATGTCGCCCACGAGCACCTGCGTGCTGTCAGCAGCGCTGGAAACGCCCTTCACACCCTCCTCGATCGCATGTGCAATCGTGTTGATGGAATCCGCGATCTCCGTCATTGTCTTCTTTAAGACATCCGTCTTTTCGGTAAAGTCTCCCATGCTGGTCTCAATGTAGGTTGCCTTCTCCCGGTATGCACTTCCTGCATCAACAAACGTCTCAAACTCCGGAAGAATGGAATCGTTCATATACTGCACCAGTCCGTTGGAATGTTCCGTGAGATTTCCAACCGCCTCCGTCACAACGCGGTTGATCTGCTGAATACGGTTGGCGGCCTCCTGGCTGGCGGCTGCAAGCTGGCTGATCTCCGTCGCAACAACGGAAAATCCTCTGCCCGCTTCCCCTGCTCTCGCTGCCTCGATGGAGGCATTTAACGCCAGAAGGTTGGTCTGGCTTGCAATATTTAAAATATCATCGGTCAGGCTGTTTACCTGATTTACGCTCTTGCTGTCCTCGATTGCCTGATTTAATACGGTTAAAATCTCATTGACCTTGGCTCCGGTAGACTCCATGTTCTCCCTTGCGGAAGCCTCCATGGAATCCGCATGTTCCTTCATCTCGCGGGTGTACGCGTTGATCTCTGACGTGCGCTCCGCGATCTGGTCAACCTCCTGCTTTACAGACTCGGTGTTCGTATTGATGAGGGATGCATTGGCTGACATCTCCTCCATCGTGGCAGAAAGTTCTTCTGTGAGTGCCGACAGATCCGACACACTGCTGTTCGATGTCACGACGCTGTCGCGCACCTCGCCGACCACAGATTCCATTCTGGTTGAATTGTTCACGATCACCTTAAAAATGTCCTGAAGCTTGTCCATAAACACGTTGATGCCATTGCCGACCGCCGCGACCTCCTGGTTCGCGTGCACACTCACACGTCTCGTTAAGTCACCCTCACGCTTGTCAATATCCTCAATAATATCTGTGATCTCCTTCTGTGTCTTTAACAGAGGGATAATTACCAGCCGGAATACGCAGATCAGAGTTGCAAGCAGCGCCGCCACACTGATGATGATGGATGCCGTGCTCGCCGCGATTGCCGTCCGGTAGACCGCTGCAAGCTGTTCCTTTGCCACATCCGCATTTTCGCTGACATTGGTGCGGATTGCCGCAATGCTCTCCTGCATTGCACTGGAATAATCGGCGATCTTGCCGTTTGCCAGCGCATAAGCCGCTTCGTTATCGTTGTTGGCACTGTATGCCATGAGATTGGCAAGCTCGTACTTCATTCCCTCATAATTTGAGACCAGCTCGTCGTATTCCGCCTTGTTGTCGTCTGTCACATATTCCTGAAAATCATCCAGATATGTCTCTAAGGTCTCCTGCTCGCTCCGGATCGTCTCGACCAGCGAGATCATGGTATTTAAATCGGTCGCCACAATGTGCGAAAGCCCCAGTCTATGGATCAGAAGCGTCTCTTTTTGAATATCACCGAGTTCTGAAATACAGTTCATGTAACCGTTTGCAATCTGTGTTGCATTTGCGTTGACTCTCCGGATATTCGTCACCGCCAGGATGTTGGAAACGACAGACACAAATCCCAGGATAAATACCGGAATGAGAATAATAAACTTTGTACTGATATAGCTTTTTTTCTTCATATCCTGCTCCTCCCCGTTACTGTACCGTCGACTGTGTGATTCCAGCCACAAGCGTATCCATAACCTCCTGCGGGTCCGTTCCGTTCGTGCTGCCTGTCGCCATCAGATTGCCGAACTCCGTCATCGCATCCCAGTAGCTGTTACCCACTCGCTGAAGCTTACCGTACTGTGCTTGCGCAATGACTGCCTGAATGGCAGGCACCGCCTGTACCTGTTCCGACGCAGCCGCATTTTTATTGGAAGGTCCCTGATCGCGCTCCTCAAGACGCAGCATCTGATTCTCCTCATTTGTAAACCAGTCCGCAAGCTTTAATGCCCAGTCCTTGTGCTTGGAATAGGCATTGACGCCCATCATCTTATAGCCTGTGAATGAAGACATCTGGATCTGCTGACCCGCGCAGGTGTAGGTTGGAAGCTTCACTGCTCCGTAATCATTGCCCCATACCTTTTTGATCTCCGCTGCATTCCACACGCCGCTGACGCCTGCCACAATCGTGCCATCCTGCACGCCCTCCATGAATTCCGTGTCGGTGCAGCTTAAAAACGCCGGATTCTGTGCAATGGCAAGCAGCGCTTCCTCAATATCAGTTCCTTTTATGCTGCCATCTGCTGCATTCCAGTTACAATAATTTGTCACCCCGTCGCCATTCACACCAAAATCCAGTCCGGTATTGCCGAAAAACGCATAGAGGTACCAGCCGGAGCTCCAGTCCATCGTCACCTTCTTGCCCACGGCGCCCGCCGCTGCTAAAAGCCCATCCATTGTCTGGACATCCTCTTCCGTTAAATAATTCTTGTCGTAATACAGAAAATATCCGTTGTCCGCCGTCATCGGATAGGCATACAGCGTATCATTCACAGAAGCCGCTGCAACCGCTTCATCCAGATTCGCCTCGCGGATCTCATCCGCATTCGGTACCGGCTCGAGTGCGCCGGCTGCAGCCATGCTGGTAAGCTGATCATCCGGCAGTGGAAAGATATCCGCTCCGTTATGTACATCCCCAAGAAGCGTATTGCGTGTCTCTGAATCCGCATTTACCGCAAGCTGAATATCAAAATCTGCCTGCCCGGCATATTTCTGCTCGAAGCTGTCGATCATCTCCTGCAGAACATCAAAATTAGTCTCCTCTGACCACACAGTCAGGGTAACCTTGCCGTCATCCTCCGCTGCATCGCCGGACAACTCTGTCGAATCCATGACCGCCTCCGTCTGCAATACGGACGGTTCACCGTTTACGGCTTCTCCGTCTGCCGTCGTATCCGCACCTGAACAGCCCGCCATTGCTATTGTAACAAATGTTGCTGCTGCAAACATTGCAATAACCTGCTTTTTCATTTGAAATCCCCTTCCTTTGTATCCGTATGTGCAATCCGTGACTTCTTCTGTCATTATACACGATTTTGCACTCAATTTACATATTCTACACCTGTTTTTCCAAATGCGCAATCGGTTGTTCCATTTTTTTTACTTTTTCTTGACTTTTTTCTCATTTTTACAACCTGTGCATGAGTGGCAGCGGTTGCAGCAGCCACATCCCTCTCCCCCTTTTTTTCGTTTTCCCATATACAAAAGCGCCAGGATGATCCACAAAAGGATACATCCCAGCACAATCAGATCCAACGCATGCAACCCGCTCAAAAGAAGATTCCTCCTATCTGATAAACCGCAAATGCCATCAGCCACGCAACCGCACACTGAAGCACCACGACAAGAAATGCCCGCATGCCGCTTCCCATCTCACGCTTCACTGCCGCAATAGCGGCAACACACGGCGTATAAAGCAGCGTAAACACAAGGAAGCTTGCCGCCGAGCGCCCCGTGAACATGCTTCCGAGCACCCTGCTTAGATTGGCGGTCGCCGTACCGGTCAACACGCTCAATGTGCTGACCACCGCCTCTTTTGCCGTAAATCCGGTAATCAGCGCCGTAGAAACCCTCCAGTCCGAAAAACCGAGCGGTCCAAACAGCGGTGCGATCCACTGCCCCACCAGTGCAAGCAGGCTTTTCTCGCTGTCCGTCACCACATTTAACTTCAGATCAAAGGTCTGCAAAAACCAGATGACAATCGTTGCCACAAAGATAATGGTAAACGCACGCTCCAGGAAATCCTTCGCCTTATCCCAGATCAGCTGCCCGACACTCTTTGCCGACGGAAAACGGTAATTCGGCAGCTCCATGACAAACGGAATCGGATTTCCGCGGAACGCCGTGTGGTTCAGCACCAGTGCGGACAAAATGCCCACCACAATTCCCGCCGTGTAGAGAAGTATCATCACAACCGCCTCGTTTCCCGGGAAAAATGCCGCCGCAAACACCGCGTAGATCGGAATCTTGGCAGAACAGCTCATATAAGGCGTGAGCATAATTGTCATCTTTCTATCTCTCTCACTCGAAAGCGTCCTTGTCGCCATGACTGCCGGAACCGTACACCCGAATCCGATCAGCATCGGCACAAAGCTTCGCCCGGAAAGTCCGATCTTACGCAGCGGCTTGTCCATCACGAAAGCCACGCGCGCCATGTAGCCGGAGTCCTCCAGAATCGAGAGGAAGAAAAACAACACCACGATGATCGGCAGGAAGCTTAACACACTTCCGACACCGGCAAAAACACCGTCGATGAGCAGGCTGTGCACAACCGGATTCAATCCGTACGCGGTAAGCCCCCTGTCACAGACGGCAGTAAACGCGTCGATTCCCACCGCCAGACAGTCGCTTAACGCCGCGCCGACCACATGGAACGTCAGCCAGAAAATTAAAAACATGATCAGCAAAAACATCGGGATCGCAAGGTACTTGTTCGTGAGCACACCGTCGATTTTCACACTCCGGATGTGCTCCCTGCTCTCCTGACATTTTTTAACCGTTTTTAAGCACACCTTCTCTATAAAGGTATACCGCATGTCGGCTAACGCCGCATTCCGATCCAATCCGCAGTCTTTTTCCATCTCCGCAATACTATGTTCCATCATTTCCAGCTCATTCTCAGAAAGAGCCAGACGTTCTATAATGTCCGTGTCATTTTCCACGATCTTCGTCGCCGCAAAGCGCGGGGACATCCCGATATTTACCGCATGATCCTCCACCTGATGCGATACTGCGTGAATACAGCGGTGCACCGGTCCCTGCTCGCAGAAATCCATGACTTTGGGCGGTATCTTTTTGCCCGCGACTTCCACAATCGCCGCAATCAGATCCTCAATTCCCTCGTCCTTCGCCGCACTGATCGGGATTACGGGGATCCCCAATTCCTGCGACATCTGCCTGTAATCAATGGAACCGCCGTTTCCGCGAACCTCATCCATCATATTGAGCGCCAACACCATCGGGATGTGCATTTCCAGAAGCTGGAGCGTCAGGTAAAGATTTCTCTCGATATTCGTCGCATCCACAATGTTGATGATTCCATCCGGCTTCTCATTTAAGATAAAATCTCTGGTAACAATCTCCTCATTTGTATAGGGTCTGATGGAATAAATTCCGGGAAGATCTACCACAGAACAGTTTTTCGTGGAGCGGATTTCCCCCATCTTCTGATCCACTGTAACACCGGGAAAATTGCCGACATGCTGGTTAGCTCCTGTCAGCTGATTAAATAACGTCGTCTTACCGCAGTTCTGGTTTCCAGCCAATGCAAATATCATTTTTCTTCCTCCGGTTTCACTTCAATTTTCGCCGCGTCCTCCCGCCGGATCGTAAGCTCATACCCGCGGATACGTATTTCAAGCGGATCTCCCATCGGGGCCACCTTGCGCACCTCCACGGCAGTCTTTGGGATCAACCCCATGTCTAGCAACCGGCACCGCAGTGCGCCCTCTCCGCCGACCGCCGTAATGGCAGCGCGCTTTCCGATTGGCAGTTCCTCTAATGTCATATTTTCCACACACCTTTTCTCTTTTGATATTGATATTCATTCTCACTAATACTAATATGATGCCTCTGCATTGTCAACCGGCATTCCGGTGTAATGGAATTTTTTTGCTTCATGGAATACCAAAAGGAATTGTCGCAATAAGCCCAGGTCTCTTTGGGGTGATAAGTAATATTATAAGAAACGCACTTGGGGATTTCATGTGGAAATGCAGATGGAATATTCGTTGGAGAAAAATGTGAGCATTTCTTCCAGCTGAATGTTTGCATCAGATTC
>OGLT01000104.1_pt1 | contig 78977 bp, 84 predicted proteins | sample 1572911 | NCBI WGS metagenome assembly OGLT01 (sample SAMEA2582014, study PRJEB24529) | metagenome | biome: Human gut stool | place: China | collected 2011 | reverse complement strand
CAAGATTGCACTGTTGTGCTGCACCCAGGATTCGGATAAATCCCTGAATTATTTGGTCGGTATGATTTATACGCAACTCATCCAGACACTGTACCGACAGGCAGACCGCGTACACAAAGGACGCTTGCCTGTGCCGGTGCATTGCCTGATGGACGAGTACGCCAATATTTCCTTGCCGAAAGACACCTTTTTGTCGGCGCTGGCTACGATGCGTTCCCGCGCTATTTTCTGTTCGATTATTGTGCAGAACATGGCACAGCTCAAAGGCATGTACAAAGATGACTGGGAGTCACTGGTAGGTTTGTGCGACGAGTTTCTCTACCTTGGCGGCACCGAAAAGGAAACCCACAAGTATGTTTCGGAACTGCTGGGAAAAGAAACCATCTCCACCACCAGTTACAACCAAAGCAAGGGGCGCAGCGGCAGTTACAGCATCAACCACCAGCAGTCCGGGCGCGACCTAATGACCCCGGACGAGGTGCGGCTGCTGGACAACAGCAAGTGCATCTTGTTCATCCGAGGGGAGCGCCCGGTGGTGGACTACAAATACAATCTGCTCAAGCATCCCAACATCCGCTACACCGAGGACGGCGGCGCAGCCCCTTACGACTACACCGCCGCCGACAACGCGCTGGACGATCTGCCCGGCGCACCCGAAAATTATGAACTGCTGGATATGGACGATTTTCTGCCCGAAGAGCCGGCTGAAATCCGCCCGTCCATACAAAGAATTCGGAGGTCTACATGAAGCTGAATCATAACAAAAAATCCGTGAAAATCTCTCTCAATTTGTTTGCGCTGTACGCCGTCATGGTGTGCGGCATTGTTTTTGCCCTGCCCGCCTTTGCCGCCAGTGACCCGCTGGTAGTGGTCGAGAATCTCTCCACGTTCATCTTTTCGCTGATCCGCGCGGTGGGTCTTATCCTGCTGGGGTGGGGCATCGTGCAGGTCGGCCTGTCCTTGCAGAGCCACGACCCCAGCCAGCGCAGCCAAGGTTTCCTGACGCTGGCTGGCGGGCTGGTTATCACGTTCGCCAAGGAAATCCTCGACCTCATTACCGCGTGAGGGCAGCGCCAAGAGGAAAGGCGGTGATGCCCTGTGGGTGAGTCATGGATCGTCAGCAACTTAAACGCCGCACTCTCCACATGGAACGACAAGCTGGCGGAGATATGGTCGCTGCTGACCGAAAGCCCGCAGACCTTCAAAGGTGGGCAAGTCTGGGGTGTAATGACCGGCATCCACGGCGCGTTGAAGGCAATCGGCTATGGGCTGCTCGTGCTGTTTTTTGCCGTGGGTGTTATGAAAACCTGCGGCAGCTTTGTGGAAGTCAAAAAGCCCGAACACGCGCTCAAGCTGTTCATTCGCTTTGCGCTTGCCAAGGGCGCGGTGACCTACGGGCTGGAATTGATGCTGGCGGTGTTTTCCATTGTGCAGGGCATGGTGTCTACCATCATCACCCAATCGGGCAGCTCCGGGATGAGCAGCGTGACACTGCCGCAAGAGTTAATCGACGCCATAAACAACGTGGGCTTTTGGGATAGCATCCCGCTGTGGGCGGTTACGCTGATCGGCGGGCTGCTGATTACGGTTTTATCCTTTACCATGATCCTCACGGTCTACGGCAGAATGTTCAGCCTGTGGATGTACGCCGCGATTGCGCCGATTCCGTTGTCTACCTTTGCGGGTGAACCTACAAGCAGTGTGGGGAAAAACTTCATCCGCAGTTACGCAGGTGTATGTTTGCAGGGCGTGGTGATTGCACTGTCCTGCATCATTTTCTCCGCCATCTCGTCCAGCCCACCCGCCGTGGATACCGGTGCATCCGTTGTCACCGCTGTTTGGACCTATGTCGGGGAACTGGCATTCAACCTGCTCGTACTGGTGGGAGCCATCAAGGGCTGCGACCGCATCGTGAAAGAAATTATGGGGTTGTAAAGCAAAAGCGACGCACCATTATGGTGCGCCGCAAATATTATGCCTGATGATAGAGAATCCATTCCAGCAAATCCGCTGCCTTTGCACGACCGCTTGCAATTTGCAAAATAATGTCAATCAGTTCTTCCTGCGTGTAGTCAAGTTCAATTCCGTTAATTGCCAGAAAAACCAGCATAACGTGGGCGCCGATGCGCTTGTTGCCATCTACGAATGGGTGATTGCAGACTAAGCCAAATCCAAGCTGTGCCGCCTTTGCCTGCACGGATGGATATAGATACTGCCCGCCGAATGTAGCAAAAGGAGCATTCAAAGCAGATTCCAATAAACCATCGTCACGGATGCCGGCAGTACCGCCAAACGTCTCCAACAGAGCATTATGCAGCCTTAAAACCTGTTCCTTGCTCAGCGTTTTCATTTGGCAAGTACCTCATAGGCTTGCTTGTTCTTGGAAATCAGGCGCTTGGAGATTTCAAGAATGTCCTCGTCTTTAGCCTGTTGCTCGTCCTCGACTTGGCTGAATTCCATTAGCACATAACGCGGGACATTATTCTTTAAGATGACCGCCGCGCCGTTTTCATCAACCATCCGTGCTACACGGGAAAAATTCTGGTTGGCCTCCGTGATGGATACAAGATTGTCTGTGTTAATAACCATAATTCAACGCCTCCTTTGAATATAGTATACACGAATTATAGGATAAATTCAACCTATTTATTAAAGAAGGAAGGAATGCAGTATAGAAATCAAAATACCGAAAGAAGTCCGAGACTACCACGAAAACATCTTTTTCGGGCTGAACACCCGGCAGTTTATCTGCTCGGTGCTGGCGGTCGGCGTGGCCGTGGGTATTTACTTTGCCTTGCAGCCGTATGTGGGCACAGAGGAAATCGGCTGGATGTGCATCTTGGGCGCTGCGCCGTTTGCCGCCTGCGGGTTCTTTACATACCACGGCATGACCGCCGAACAGATGCTTTGGGCATGGTTCAAATCTGAAATCCTCTGCCCGAAACGACTTGTGTTCAAGTCCGACAGTTACTACTACGAAGCCATACAGCCCGCCATCCGTGCGGGCATGAAACGAAAGAGAGGCAAGCCTATGAAGAAAAGCGAGGATAACGCTTGATTAAAACCCTGACGAAAGCGCAGAAGATGGAACGCGAAAAGTTCCGTATTCCGCGCAGTGTGCAGGACGCCATTCCCATCCGCCGCATTTTCGCGGATGGGATTTTCCAAGTCGGCAACCAGTATTCCAAAACATGGTCGTTTACCGACATCAACTACGCCATCGCCAGCAAAGAGGACAAAACCAGTATGTTCCTTGATTACTCGGAACTGCTGAACGCCCTCGACTCCGGCGCATCTGCGAAAATCACGATTTATAACCGCCGTATCAACAAGGCTGAGTTCGAGCGCAGCGTCCTGCTGCCCGACAAGGATGATGGTCTGGACGAATACCGCCACGAATTCAACCAGATGCTGACAGCACAGGTCACTGGCACCAGCAACAGCATCGTGCGGGAACGCTACTTGACCGTGAGCGTGGTAAAGCGCAACCCAGACGAAGCCCGCAGTTACTTTGCCCGTGTTGGCACGGATCTGGTGACGCACCTCTCGCAGCTTTCCTCGGTGGCAACCGAACTGACGCTGAATGAGCGCCTGCATATTTTCCGCGACTTTTTCAAGGCTGGGGAACAGGCTGCGGCGGAGTTCAACATCCATAAACACGCCAAGCGCGGACAGCATTTCAAGGATTGGTTCTGCCCCGACAGCATGGAGTTTGCCGCCGACCATTTCAAGCTGGATTCGCGGTATGGGCGTGTTCTGTACTTGCAGGACTACGCCAGCTACATCAAGGACAGCTTTGTGTCGGAACTCTGCGACCTTGACCGCGATCTGATGCTGTCCATCGACATCCTGCCTGTACCCACGGACGAAGCCGCCCGCCAGCTGCAAAGCACGCTGTTAGGGGTAGAAACGAATGTCGCCAACTGGCAGCGCCGCCAGAACGCCAACAACAATTTTACTGCCACGATTCCCTATGATATGGAACTCCAGCGCAAGGAAACCAAGGAGATGCTGGACGATCTGACCACCCGTGACCAGCGCATGATGTTTGCGGTGGTCACAATGGTGATCACCGCAGACTCCAAGGAACAGCTGGACCTGGATACGGAAACGGTGCTGTCTACGGCGAGAAAGCACATGTGCCAGATGGCGACGCTGAAGTATCAGCAGACGGATGGACTGAATACGGTGCTCCCCATCGGTACGCGAAAAATCAATGCCTTCCGAACTCTCACCACGGAGAGCCTTGCGGTGCTGATGCCTTTCAAGGTGCAGGAGATCATGGATAAGGGCGGCATTTACTTCGGTGAAAACGCCATTTCTCACAATCTCATCATGTGCAATAAGGCAAATCTCATGAACCAGTCCGCATTTCTACTGGGTGTCCCCGGCTCCGGTAAGTCGTTCTCGGCAAAGGAGCTGATCACCTTCCTCATTCTGAACACCAACGATGATATTATGATCTGCGACCCCGAGGGAGAATACGCGCCGCTTATTGAAGCTATGGGCGATCTCGGCTCGGTGATCCGTGTGTCTGCCGGCGGCAGAGACAGACTGAATGCCATGTATATGGTGGACGGGTACGGTGAAAACAACCCCATTGTCGTAAAGTCGGAGTTCATCATGTCTCTGATCGAGCAGATCGACAAGAAGGGCGTCGGCCCGCAGCACAAGTCTATCATCGACCGCTGTATCACCAATGTGTACCGCAATGCGGCGGACACCGGGACGATCCCTACCCTCTGCACCCTCCGCGATATGCTGCTGGAGCAGCCTGAGCCCGAAGCGAAGCAGATCGCGCTGTCCCTTGAGCTCTATACCACCGGTTCTCTGGACATCTTCGGCAAGCAGTCCAATGTGGACCTCGACAAGCGTGTCGTGGTGTTCGATATTCACGGTCTCGGTTCCCAGCTCAAGCCCACCGGTCTGCTGGTTATCACGGACACCATGCTCAACCGCGTGACGCTGAACTGGAAGAAGGGCAAGCGCACCCATGTCTTTATTGACGAGTTCCATGTGGTGTTCGAGAACGAGTTTTCGGCGCAGTTCTTCAACTCCGCATGGCGGCAGTTCCGTAAGCGCAACGCATACCCCACGGCAATTACGCAGAATGTGGAGTATCTGCTGGATTCCGTTCAGGCCAGCACCATGCTTTCCAACTCGGAATTTGTGGTCATGCTGAACCAGGCTGCCTCCGACAGAGGGCAGCTTGCCAAGCTCCTGAACATCTCCAATGAGCAGATGAGCTATATCACCAATGCCGACGCCGGCTGCGGACTGATTAAATACGGCTCTGCGCTGGTGCCCTTCATCAATCGATTCCCGCAGAATACCAAGCTCTATCAGCTTATGACCACGCGCCCCGGCGAGGGCAAATTTGCAAGAGGACGGGATTAACCCCGTCCTCCATTCTTTTGGGAGGGATACAAAATGAAAAAGAAAACCCTTGGAATCATCATCGTTTCCGTGCTCGGCGCGGCAGCGATCTTTTGCAGCGCCATGTTTACGCATCAGTATCTGGATGCCAAGAACAGCAAGGCGGCATTTGACGATCTGACAAACCTGATTACGGAAATCGACGAGCCGCAGAAGGACGCCGGAACGGAGGAGGAATCCGGCCAGAGCGCAGAAGAGCTGGTGGCAGCAGAGGCGGCGCTTGCCCACGAAAAGTATGATGCTCTGTTTGCGCAGAACAACGACTTTATCGGCTGGATCAGAATTGATGGTACGAATGTCAATTACCCCGTCATGCAGACCCCGAACAAGCCGGACTTCTATCTGAAGCGCAGCTTTGATAAATCGTACAGCGACTACGGCGTTCCCTATATCGACGAGGCCTGCATGACCGGGATCAGCAACAACCTTGTGATTTATGGGCACCACATGAACGACGGCTCTATGTTTGCCGACCTCTGCAAATACGCTGATGCTGACTTCTGCAGGGAGCATCCGACGATTGCCTTTGACACACTCTCCAGCCTCGGCAAATATGAGGTTATTGCCGCTTTCAAATTCAATACGAACCGCGAGACCTTCAAGTACAACGAATACACGCTGATGGATGAAGTACAGTTTGCCGAGTTCATGGAGAATGTCCGCGCAAGACAGCTCTATGACACGGGTATTGCTGCTGAATACGGGGACCAGCTTTTGACCCTTTCCACCTGCGAATATACCTATCCCAACGGTCGCTTCGTTGTCGTAGCGAAGAAGATGTGACTTGTCTGCTCTGAGAGGAGGTGATGGCTTTGGGCAGGATAAAAACAAGAGAGAGCGTTAGGGATATCAAGGTTCTTGACAAGGCGGCCGTTGTCTCCGAGCGCATGAAGACGGCGCTCGTCCGTTCCAAGGATCAGGCGGAAAACCTGATGGACGACGGACAGATTTCTCCGTCCGAATATGCAGAGGATAAAATCCGCTATGCCGCTGAGGATGTGACCGATCAGGTCTGGCGTGAGGTCTCCGGCCAAACGAAAAAGGCCATTGAAAAAGGCAAGGAGGCGCACCGGGAGCACCGCAATGAAAAGCGCATCCACAAAAATGAAGAACGGGTTCGCCGCTATGAGGAGGAGCTGCGTAGGGGCGCGCCAAGCAGAACGCCGCGAGAGGAGGCTGCACGGCAGGCAGCGCGGCAAAATACGGAGGCCACGCGGACAAGCATCCGGAGCAGACGAAACCAGACCATCAAATCTGCGGAGCGTACTGAACGCACCATCAAGCAGTCTGCTCGCTCTACTGGGAAACAGACCGTAAAAGCCGGTGCAAAGGGAACGGTAAAGTCAACAGAGAGGGCCGTAAAGACTGCGGAGAAAACCTCCAAGGCTGCCATCAAAACCGCAGAGGCAACAGCGAAGGCAACGCAAAAGGCAGCGGCTGCGGCTGCAAAGGCCGCTCAGAAAGCGGCGGAGATTGCCCGCCAGACGGCCATAGCCGCCTACAAAGCAGCTGTTGCGGCGGCGAAAGCCATTGCGGCGGCAATCAAGGCCATCGCAGCGGCGATGAAAGCACTGGTTGCAGCCATCGCTGCCGGGGGCTGGGTTGCGGTCGTGGTTGTCGTGGTTATCTGCCTTGTTGCCTTGATCGCCTGCTCCTGCTTTGGTATTTTCTTTTCAAGCGAGGATACCGGCTCAGAAAAGACGATGCGGCAGGTCATTCAGGAAATCAACATGGATTACCAGAACGAGCTGGATGCCATTAAGGATTCCGTTGAATACGATGCACTTGAAATGTCCGGTTCTCGGGCCGTGTGGCCGGAGGTGCTGTCGATCTATGCTGTCAAAACGGCCTCCGATCCGGATAATCCCCAGGAGGTGGCAACGGTCACTCCGGAAAAGGAACAGCTTCTGAAGGACCTGTTTTGGGAAATGAATGAGATCACCCATCGGACGGAAACAAGGACAGAGACGGTCATTGTGGAGACGGACGACGGCAACGGCAATATCCTTGAGGAAGAGGCGCAGGAGACGATTACAACGCTCTATATCGCCGTTAGTCACAAAACCGCGGATGAGATGGCTGCGCAGTACGGCTTCAATGAGGATCAAAAGCAGCAGCTTGCAGAACTGCTTGCACAGGACAGCAACATGTGGGCAGCGGTGCTTTACGGAATCTACGGAGTGGATGACCAAATCGTTGCCGTGGCCCTGTCACAGGTGGGCAATGTAGGCGGAGAGCCCTATTGGTCATGGTACGGCTTCGGCAGCCGTGTGGAGTGGTGTGCCTGCTTCGTCAGCTGGTGTGCAAATGAATGCGGCTATATCGACACCGGTGTCATTCCGAAGTTCGCAGGCTGTGTCAACGGCGTCCAGTGGTTCCGGGAGCGTGGGCAGTGGGCGGATAACGCCATGCAGCCCTCGCCCGGCATGATCATCTTCTTCGATTGGGATAATAAGGGCAGCTCTGGCCCGCAGGACGGTCAGTCCGATCATGTCGGTATCGTCCAGAAGGTCGAAAACGGCGTTGTCTACACCATCGAGGGCAACTCCGGCGATAGCTGCCGCGTCAATCAGTACCCGGTTGGCTATTATGAAATTCTCGGATATGGCGTAGTCGCCTACTAAGCAGAACACGGTGTCACCCTTCGTCGGGTGCCACCGTGTTTTTTTCATTTTCGCAGGCCCTTCGCCAGTGCGATCAAATTATCCAGTTGCTCATTGCTCAACCCTTTTGCGATAGAGTAAAGCTCGTTTGCTTTCGAAGGGCTGGCTGCATCTATGTCAAAGAAGTCTTTGGGCGATATCCCGAGATATTCACAAATGTAAAATATCCCGGAAAGTGACGGCATGGATTTTCCGCTTTCAATGTTGTTAATATAACCGGGATTTTGTCCCATGGATAGGCTCATATCACGGGCAGAAACGCCCTTTTCCTCCCGGAGCTTTGCCAAACGCAAGGAGAAATCTTTCTCAGTCATTAACCACTCACCGCCCTTTATTATATTGTAGCCTATAAATGCAGAAATAATATTTGTTCACAGGCTGCAATTACGTTGCGGTAATGGTTTATAGATGTTATTATATTGGCAGGTGGTGGTTATCAGATGATAGACATGGAATCCAGAACGGCTTGTTTCACCGGACATCGGGAATTGCCGACAGATGATCTGCCCGAAATTTCCAAGCGCTTGGAGGACACTTTGGTCAAGCTGATTGAGCAAGGCTATCGCTATTTCGGCGCAGGTGGTGCCTTGGGATTTGATACTCTGGCAGCGCAGGTTGTCCTCCGCTTGAGGGAGCGTTATCCGCAGATCCGGCTGATCCTTGTACTGCCGTGCCTTAACCAAACTCGGGGCTGGCCGCAAGCGGATATCGACGCCTACGAAGAAATCAAGCGCTGCGCAGATAAGGTGACTTACACCTCGGAGCACTATTTTCGGGGCTGTATGCAGAAACGCAATCGGCATCTTGCGGATAACAGCAGCGTCTGCATTTGCTATCTGACGAAACCCACCGGCGGCACGGCCTATACCGTGAACTATGCCCGCCGTAGCGGCCTGCGGATCATCAATATCGCAGGTCCAGATAGCTTGTAAGAGTGCCTTGTACGCAAATAAGCCTCCCGAATTGCCTTTCCATAGGTAAACGGTTCGGGAGGCCTTTTCAGGTGATGGTCAAAATCGACACCATAGCTGCTGTTTTTGCGGAATTTGCTCGTATTCTGTTGTAATTTCGGAGGCGTTATGGTAGAATATACTCTGTAAAGTTATAAGCACTTTGGGAGATTTTATTTTCAACAGGAGGAACCCATGACGGTCCGTTATGACAAACTTTGGATTTTGCTGATCAAGAACAAAATGAAAAAAGGCGAGCTGGCCAAGGCTGCGCACCTGTCGTCCCATACCATGACCCAGTTGAACAATAACCGCCTCGTCTCCATGTCTGTCATGCTCCGATTGTGTAAGGTGTTCCATTGTGACATTGGAGACTTGATGGAAGTAGTAGAGGATGAAACAAACTAAGCAGTAATTCTACCATGTATGCGTGAGGTATAACCAATGGACAACAATGCAAAGCTCCGCCCGCTATATCTGGCGAAGATTCTATATGAGCGCACCGATGAAGACCACTATCTGACCACGATGCAGCTGGCGCAGATTCTTGAAGAGGAATACGGTATCCCGGCGCACCGGCAGACCATCAAGACGGATATTGAGCTTCTGCAGCAGTTCGGAATGGACATCCAAGAAGTAAAGTCCACTCAGAACCGTTATAACCTCATTAGCCGTCAATTTGAAATCGCTGAGCTGAAGCTACTGATCGATGCTGTGCAGTCCTCCAAGTTCATCTCCAAAGAACGCAGCGAGCAGATGGTCTCCAAGATTGTCACGCTGGCCGGACAGCATAAGGCCGAGAAACTGAAGCGCAATGCTTCCGTGGAGGGAAGGGCGAAATCGGAAAATCGACAGGATTTGCTGATCGTGGATGCAATCAATGAGGCCATCAATGCCAGAAAGAAGATTGCCTTCCAATACTTTGCCTACAACATCCGAAAGCAGAAGAAGCTGCGCCACGACGGCGAACGGTACATCTTCAGCCCCTACCGCCTAATCTGGAACGGCGATTATTACTACGTACTGGGCTATTCGGACAAGCATCAAGCTATTGGCAGCTTCCGTGTGGACCGTATCAGCGCCCGTCCTGACATTCTTTCGGAGGAAGCCGTACCGGTCCCGGCGGACTTCGGTGTCGATGATTTTCTTGCGGCCACCTTCCGGATGTACGGCAGCGAGTGTCAGGAGGTAGAACTGATCTGTGACAACTCCGTGATCGATGCAATCATCGACCGCTTCGGGACAGATGTGACCATCTACGCCTGCGATATGAGCACCTTCCGCGTGATCGTCCGGGTGGCCATCAGCCATATCTTCTTCAGCTGGATTTTCGGCTTCGGCGGGAAAGTAAGAATCAAAGGGCCTGAAAAGATAAAAACGGATTATAAAGAAATGGTCTCAAGGGCACTATCCAGTCTGTGACATAACAACATCGGGATAAGTAGGTCCAAAATACATACCAAAGAGGTGAAAACAATGCAGGAAAGAAATATGCCGCCATTTGCACCGGTGCTGATGCAATCGACGAGAGCAATCGGCTATAGTTTGGAAGCTGCAATTGCAGATATTATTGACAACAGTATTGCTGCAAAAGCTGGGAAAGTTCAGCTGTCTTTCTTTCCGGTAGGCGATGCATATGTCTCAATTCTGGATAATGGTACCGGTATGGATGATGCTCAAATGAATATTGCCATGCAGTATGGAAGTAAGAGTCCGACTGAGGCTCGAGACGCGTCTGACTTGGGGCGGTATGGATTAGGCTTGAAGACTGCATCTTTGTCTCAGTGCCGTGTTTTGACCGTAATCAGCAAACAGGGAGATCAGGTAATTGGACGGCGCTGGGATCTTGATTACGTTATTAAAACAGGTGCATGGTCACTGTTGATCCTTGATAAAGAAGACTTTGCCTCAGTTCCTCATATTTCTGATTTGTATGAGCAGGATAGCGGTACATTGGTTGTATGGCAGAACCTCGACCGTTTGCTGATGGGTGAAGTAGATTATGAAAAATCGCTTGGCCGAAAAATGGACGAGGTAAGGCAGCACCTTGAACTGGTATTTCACAGGTACTTATCCGGGGAATCCGGAATAAAAAAGCTAGAAATACTTTTCAATGGAGTAAAGCTTAAAGCGGCAGATCCGTTTTTGATAAAGAAGAGCACGCAAGCCATGGACACAGAAACGCTGGTGATTCGAGGGAAACGCATTCTAGTAACGCCATATATTCTGCCTCATATTTCTAAAATGACTGAAGAGGAAAAGAACCAACTTGGCGGCAAAGATGGAATTCGCAAACGGCAGGGCTTTTATGTATATCGAAACAAGCGGCTTCTAATTTGGGGAACGTGGTTCCGTATGATGCGGCAGGGTGATCTTTCAAAGCTGGCTCGTGTTATGGTCGATATCCCAAATGACTTGGACGATTTGTGGACTCTGGATATTAAGAAATCTCATGCAATTCCACCTGCCGAGGTGAGGAATAGCCTTCAGACTGTAATTGATCGTATTGCAGATAAAAGTAAGCGGACATGGACGTTCAGAGGGAAAAAGGAAACTTCGGATTCGGTTGAGCATATGTGGACCCGATTAAAAACGCCTGGAAACGGTATCGTATATGAGATCAACCGAGACCACATGCTGGTAGATCAGATCGTTGCCGAAGCTCCGGAAATTCGAGGCAAACTCGAAACATTACTGAAATACATAGAACGAGGAATTCCGCTGAATCAACTTTACATTGATCTTAATAATGATGAAAAGATTGAGAATGATGCGGATATGGGAGAGCAGGAGATGTTCAAAACGCTGGAGCAGATGCTGTCCGTTTTGCCAAGCAGCATTATGCGGTGTGAAATGCTTGAAAAGATAGAGCATACTGATCCTTTCTGCGGATATCCGGATGTGATTCGCGCTCTAAAAGCAAAGGAGGACGGCAATGTTAAACCCTAATATTGAAATGTTGGAAAATCTCATTTCCGCAGCGGTTAGTACTCGGTACAAGGAAGTTCCGCCTACAGAGGAAGAATTTCTTACGCTTGCACAAAGCATGCGTGCAACGCTGAGCACACTTCCAGTAACGGATGAGGAATTTGCAGAAATTCTTGTCCGTCTGCGTGCGTCGATTGTTATACAGATGGATGTCGGCGTGTACATCAATGATCGAAATACACCTCATAAATCATGGCTTCCTTCCAGAAGAGCAGATTTGGACTTTTTCTTCTGGAATCGATATAAAAAATATCTGGAGGAAATTAAACATTGGAATCCAAGGGTTACCGCAACGCTGGATAAGGTTTCTGACGAGATCGTCGATCTGCTCGGAGATCCGCAAAGTAAAGAACCTTTTCAGCGCCGCGGATTGGTGTTGGGCGATGTCCAATCCGGCAAAACCGCAAATTACACCGCAATCAGCAACAAAGCTGCTGATACTGGATACAGAATTATTATTGTTCTTGCAGGAATGATGGAAAATCTGCGCCAGCAGACTCAGTCTCGCTTGGATGCAGAGTTCTCTGGCCGGAAGAGTGAGTATTATCTGGATCCAAAGGCTGAACAGGGAATCAAAAACCAGCCTGTTGGTGTAGGCAGGTACGGCGTACAGAAGCGTATCGCAGCCTTTACCTCTGTGACTAAGGATTTTGACATCAATGTGCTGAAAAGCAATGATTTGAACCTTCAAAGCGTTTCAGATCCGATTGTCTTAGTCGTAAAGAAAAACAAGCGGATATTGAACAATTTGATTAAATGGCTCTCCAATAGTCGTGATAACACCACAGGGAAAATAATGCTGCCCATGCTCTTGATTGATGACGAGGCAGATAATGCATCTGTTAATACAAAGAGTGAGGATGACAGCCCAGCCGCTATCAATGCCTGCATTCGCCAGCTGCTGCACGAGTTTAATCAGGCTTCCTATCTGGGAATTACTGCGACACCCTTTGCCAATATTTTTATCAACCCTGAAACAGAAGATGAGATGATTGGCGATGACCTATTTCCCAGAGATTTTATCTACTCGCTGGCACCGCCTACGAACTACATTGGAGCTGATAAGATCTTCGGAGACGCAACAGAGAAGTTTTCTGATGTATTGATTCCGCTGCGGCGCGAAGAAATGGATCTATTTTTCCCTTTCACACACAAAAAGACATTGGAAGTGGATGCGCTGCCGCCCAGCATGTATGAAGCAATTGCATACTTTCTGCTGTTTAATGCAATTCGTGATCTGCGCGGCGATTATACCGAGCACCGCTCCATGATGATTCATGTTAGCCGTTTTACAGATGTGCAGAACCGAATTGCAGAAGCTGTAAATGAATGGCTTGTTCAAGTAAAGTCCGATGTGCAGAATTATGCTGCTTTGGATGATGAAAAGCGCGAGCAAATTGCATCTCTGCGTTATCTGCATAAAGTGTGGATGAAACACCAATTAGAAAAGATTAGCAAGACAAATTGGGATGACATTTGCTCCAATTACTTAAACCGCGCTATCGCCCCTATTGCAGTGCGCGCAGTTAACCAAAGAACTGGGGCAACAAGTCTGGATTATTTCAACCACAAAGAAGATGGCCTGCGCGTTATTGCAGTTGGCGGCAACAGCTTGTCCAGAGGCCTGACACTGGAGGGGCTGGGAGTCAGCTATTTCTATCGCAAATCTCAAATGTATGATACGCTGCTGCAGATGGGTCGCTGGTTTGGTTATCGTCCAAACTACGAGGACCTTTTCAGAATTTGGATGGCAGAAGAAGCTATTGACTGGTATGGGTACATCACCAGAGCGGCCAATGAGCTTAAAGATGAAATTGCAAAGATGAAGCTCGCCAACCAAACACCGATGGAGTTTGGTCTGAAAGTACGTCAGGATCCGAACTCACTTATTGCAACAGCTCGCAACAAAATGCGCTCGGCAACACAGGTAAGCCGCCCGGTAACTGTATCGGGAAAGCTGCTTGAAACGCCCAAGCTCAAGGCCAATCCTGAAATACTGAAAGCGAATGAAGCTGCATTCAAAGAATTTGTGGATCATTTGGGCAGTGCCGGGACTCGTGACTTCTCTGTGAAGCCATATTATTGGCGCGGTGTAAACAAAGAGTTGGTTGTACAGCTGCTTCTTGACTTTGAAACGCACCCGTGGCACCTTGCCTTCCAAGGCAGAGCACTTGCTGAGTATATCGATGAAAAAATGGACAATGAGACTTGGGATGTTGCCCTTATTACAGACGGTGAAGGTTCGGAATATAGGTCTGGTCTCAAATGCGGCAGCGAAGTACTCCCGATTAAGGCAACTGAGCGCCGTTCTGTGATAGCTGACGACAAAATGATTCGAATCAGCGGAACTAAAGTAAAGGTGGGTTCCGGCGGCTGCACAAGAGTTGGATTAACCAAAGAACAGATCGAAACAGCAAGGAAACGCTTCAAGGAGCAAAATGGGGACAAGCATATGTCTGACAGTGCCTATTTGATTCGAGAGCGAAGCCCGTTGCTGATGCTGCACATCATTGAAACAGATTTGGATAAAGTCGAATCTACCAACAGAGAAGTTCCTCCCTATTTATTTGCACTTGGTGTTGGCTTCCCTGATACTGGTGCCGGTATCCGTACTGCGAATTACATGGTGAACATGGTTGAACTGAAAAACTGGATGGATCCTGACGAGGAAGAAGACGAATGAAAATTACTGCTGAATATCTTCATGAGAAGTGGAACGCCTTCAACTACTATGACGGAGGATACATACAAATTGAGGTGAAACACGCTCTTGAATGGCACGTTGGCTACAAGGAGATTGACCAGAAAGCTTTGGTGATTATTTCACAGAATGAGCCGGAACTTCTGCCGTCTTCCAAATCAATTGTTGTAACCAAGGGCCGCCGCACAGATGGACGATGGACTCTTTCCTTTGTGCTTATGCGCAATGAACAGGACAGCGTTTTTGAATTGCTGTGCACGGATTTGATCTCTTATTCTCAAGCAGCAGACAATGAGATTTCTGCTTTGAATTTAACAGTGCGGCGCTTTAAGCAATGGAACAAACTGCTTGAGCATCAAAGAAAAAGCCTGATGGATGAGAGTAACCGCAAAGGATTGCTTGGCGAGCTTATCTATCTGTGCGAAGTGATTGATGCCGGATATCCAATTCTGCCGGCGGTTCAAGGCTGGGTCGGCCCGGATGGTGCTGATCAAGACTTTGTGTACGCAGACAACTGGCATGAGGTAAAATCTGTGGGTGTATCCGCAGATTCTGTGAAAATTTCATCTTTGGAGCAGCTTGCAAATACCGATCCTGGAGAGTTGGTTGTGATGCTTATTGATAAGTGTGCACCAGAACACAGCGGCGCAGTGTCACTTGGAGAGCAGGTAGATCACACTTTCAGACGGGTGCATGAAAACGATGACGCCTATTCCCTTTTGGAAAGCAAGCTGATGCGCTATGGCTTTATCGATCTTCCTGAGTATAGGGAGCAAAAATATGTATGCTCGGGGGAAATGCATTTCCGCGTAGACGCGGATTTCCCAAGGCTGACATCAGATAATGTCGTTCCGCAGATTATCGAGGTACAATATTCAATTAGTCTGGCCAGTATTGAAGACTGGCGGGTGGAGGGTTAACATGGATGCGCAGGAATTCAGAAAGGATTTTCTCGAAAATGTAAAAGCAGAGGCTGCTGCCACTGGTGAGGGTTCCTGCGCAGCCTTTGTTGGCTCTATGGCGCAGTATCTTGTTGAAGCGGAAGTCTTGCCGGACTTCACTCCTGCTTTCTATACAAGTACAACATCCAAGAGAAAAATCTATCGTGTAGATGGGTACGTTTTTGACGAATTCGACTATACGATGAATTTAATCATTGCGGATTATGACGGCGTGGAAGAACGGACGATGGGTAAGGTTGTATCTTCAACGAATTTTCAACGCTTAGCCGTGTTTGTGGATCAGGCCCTAAACACGAATTTGTATAGAGAGATCGAGATGAGTACTCCATGTGCAGATTTGGTAGATCTGCTTCGGTTGGAAAAAGAGAGAATTCGAAAATACAGACTTCTCATTTTCACAGATGCAGATGTCAGCGATACGCTGAAGAATCTTGACAATCTCGATATTGGAGGCATTCCTGCTGAATGTCAAATCTGGGACATCGACCGTGTGTTTCGTGTATGCTGCTCTGATCTGGGGCGTCAAAATATTGAGATTGATTTTCGAGAATATATCCCTGCAGGCATCCCTTGCCTGGAGGCCAGCAGCGCTGCGACGGCAGAATATAACAGCTATCTTTGCATTATTCCGGGAAAGGTTCTTGCAGATATTTATGATAAGTATGGCAGTCAATTGTTGGAGGGCAATGTTCGGTCATTTCTTTCTACAAAGGTCGCCGTAAATAAAAAAATCAGGGAAACTATTTTGAAATGCCCCTCAATGTTTTTTGCGTATAACAATGGCGTATCTGCAACCGCAATGGATGTCCAGCTTGAACGTACAGCAGGTGGAACACACATTGTCGGGGCAAGAGACTTTCAGATTATTAACGGCGGCCAGACGACAGCATCTCTTTCTAATACCCGTCATAAGGATAAAGCTGATTTAGAAGGCATCTACGTACAGATGAAACTGACTGAGATTGATGAAAGCGACATGGACCGTTCAACGGAGTTGGTACGAAATATATCTCGGTCCTCAAATAGCCAAAACAAAGTTACAGATGCAGATTTCTTCTCTACTCACCCATTCCACATACGCATGGAGCAGCATTCCCGGAGAATTTTTGCTCCTGCAGAATCTGGTGCGCAGTATGAAACAAAATGGTTTTATGAGCGTGCCAAAGGCCAATTTCTGCAGGCTCAGATGCGCCTTACACCGGCCAAGAAGCGGCAATTTCTGCTGCAAAATCCCAAGAGCAAAGTCATCACTAAAACGGATTTGGCTAAAGTACGCAACACATGGAGTGAAATGCCCCACATCGTCAGCAAGGGTGCTCAGACAAACTTTATGAAGTTTGCTGAGTTGATTGATGAAGCTTGGACGACCAACGATTCGCAGTTTAATGAGCGATACTTTACAGAAAGCGTGGCGCTGGTTATCTTATTTAAGCATCTCGAAGCGTTGATACCGAGGCAGGAGTGGTATGAACAGGGCTACCGAGCGAACATCGTTACTTATTCATTGGCACTGCTTCATCAGTTAATTCGGAAGCAGTTCAAAAATATGGAGTTGGATTTGCAGAGTATTTGGCAGCGCCAAAGCGTTCCAGAAATCGTTACAAAAGCTTTGGAACAGATAGCTGAGCAGGTCTTCTATAGGATAACTGATCCAAATAGACCTACAATCAATGTCACGCAGTGGTGCAAGCGCGAGGGATGCTGGAACAGTGTTCAAGAAATTAATCTAATTCTGCCAGCAGAATTTTCTAGTGTATTGATTGGAAAAACTGAAGTGAGAGCAGCAGAAAAGGAAGCGAGGAAAGACCAAAAAGTGCTTTCCGAAACGGAGGCACAGGTTAAAGTACTTCAATATTCTGCAGATCAATGGAAAAAGCTGTCTGCGTTTGTGATGCAGAAACGCATGGCATCGCCCGATGAAAATGTGGCGCTTAAATATGCATGCCAAATCCCTAACAAAATGCCGAGTGGATACCAGAGTCAACGACTCCTTGCGCTCCTTGATCGAGCATTATCCGAGGGTTTTAACCTTTAACAAGAGAAAGAGGAATGTGTTGTGTACAAAGTTGTGGACTTGTTTGCAGGAGCAGGAGGCCTGAGCCTCGGCTTTATGCAGACGAGAAAATATGATATCAAGGTAGCGTTTGAGAACAGTCCTTATATGCAGGAAACATATCGCCTGAATCATCCCGGCGTTGAAGTACAGGGAGATGTCTGCGCTGCAAATTATGACGAGATTAAGGAAAAATATGGGGATATAGACGTGGTCATCGGCGGCCCGCCCTGTCAAGGCTTTTCTAATGCGAATCGCCAAAAGAACCATGCTATCAGTCAGAATAATATGCTGGTAAAACAGTATATCAGGGCTATTCTCGAACTCAAACCAAAAGCATTCGTTATGGAAAATGTCAGCATGCTGAAATCTGATGTTCACCGATTTTATATGGAAGAGAGTGATATTGAAACTGTCGCAAAATACAAGATTCCTGTTAAATCCACATATCTTCACTTGCTGGATCAGGCGTATGTATTTGACGGCGCACTGGAGATTGTTAAAGATCAGCAGAAGATTCAGCAGTATCTTTGGCCGGAACAGCATTACTTTGAGCTGAACGTTATCTATAAGGCCGCGAAGAATCTTGAAAAAATGAAATCTGCACTTGACAAGCACAAAAAGAAGCTTTGTGCTGCGGCTGCTGACTATGCGAAATTGCATGATAGTAATCATATCGCCAGTGTCTCTGCGGAAGCATTTCAAGCGATCTCAGAATACTATTCTGGTGAGTTGGATGCGTCTGCGCTCAAAAGCAGGATTGAACCAGCGATTCTGATCCAGCGTATGCTCAGCAAGGCACAGGAGATACACGAAAATCACATAGTTGTGGATGCCTACTCTGTCGAAGATGGAATCGCAGCCGTGATTCGCTCTTTTGCTGTTTACGATTATCTGGAGCGCGTATTGCAGGCACCTGAAAATGGCTACGTTTTGGATAAAGATGTCCTTTGCGCTGCAGATTATGGCGCACCTCAGAAACGAATGCGTTTCGTTGTGATAGGCATTAAACGCAGTATTTCTTCTAAAATAGCCCTTCCTAAAGGCCGTTTTGATGCTGACGAATATCGAACCGTGCGAGACGCCATCACCGATTTGGAAGATGTCGAGCCGGTCGTTGAGCTTGAAGACGACAAAGAAGGGATTGCGCTGCAGCCAAAAGAGAACCTGGGTGAATTGGCTTCCTCACTCCGAGATTCTAAAATACTAAAAAACCATATGGTTACAAAAACAACCGATACAGCGATGCAGCGTTTTAAGGCACTCAAACAGGGAGAAAATTTCCACGCTTTAGATGATTCGCTGAAAACCAATACATATACGGACGCATCCCGAACACAGAATACGATTTATCTTAGATTAAACTACGACGAACCCTGCGGGACAGTGGTAAATGTCCGCAAATCTATGTGGATACATCCGACACGGGATCGAGCTATCAGTGTTAGAGAAGCAGCGCGTCTGCAAACTTTCCCAGATAGTTTTGTGTTCTGCGGCTCAAAGGACAAACAGTATCAGCAGGTGGGCAATGCGGTTCCGCCGATTATGGCTAAGTCGATTGCCAAGAAGTTAGCCAAAGTTTTGAAAGACAATTTGCCGGAAGGTGAACAGAATGGCGGATAACCATAGTAAGGAAGTCCGAAGTATAAACATGTCTCACATCCGCAGTACGAATTCGAAACCTGAAGAAATTGTACGAAAGTATCTTTTTGCAGAAGGATTCCGTTATCGTAAGAATGTGAAGAAGCTGCCGGGATGTCCTGATATAGTTCTCCCCAAATATAAAGCTGTAATCTTTGTGAACGGCTGTTTCTGGCATAAGCATGATTGTCCTCGGTTTGTTTGGCCCTCATCCAATCAAGATTACTGGAGGCCAAAAATTCTTAGAAATGTTGAACGGGACAATCAAAGCCGCAAAGAATTAGAAACTCTGGGCTGGAAGGTAATCACTGTCTGGGAATGCGAGTTGAAAAAGAATGTACTTAACGAGACCCTTGGGAAACTGATTGCAGAACTGAAAACCATTGACTTCAGTACTGATAATAAGGAGACGACATGAAAAGAGAATATTACACCGCCTCTATCGCCGATTTTTTATCAGACGACCCTGAATATGTACTATTGGAAGCTCTCATGGAGGAGTGCACGGAATAACAAGATTTCGCAACCTTTTTTCCGTGAACTGTAAGCAAAAACAATATAAAATCCATTATCATGAAAGGGGTGTGTCTGCATGGCTTATAACGAGCTCATTAAAAACTTTGAAAAAGTCAGAGCTTATATGCGTGAGTTTTATGTGTATGGCTTTAAGAGCAGAACAGAATATGATGCTAAGAGTGCACGCTCCTATGATGATGAACGCCGCAGGCTGGAGAGCTGGTTGGGAGACTACATGCGGTTCACGCAGACGCCGGAAGGAAAGAACGTTTTCCTGTCGGTAGATAGCCGCGTGACCCGGAAAAACCCATTCTATAAGGCGTGGAAGGCCAAAAGCTTTACGGATGGAGATATCACACTGCATTTTGCGATTTTTGATATTCTCTATGATCCTGAAACAAAAATGACGCTTACAGAGCTGATTGAGGAGATCGATCAGCGGCTGTCATCCAGTATGGCCTTTGATGAGTCTACCTTGAGAAAGAAACTCAAGGAGTATGCCGAAGAGGGTATCATTCGGATGGAGAAGGATGGGCGGAAGGTCCTGTATAGCAGAGCTCCGGATACGGACATCACTGCCTTGCATGATGTGATCGACTTCTTCAGCGAGGTGGCCCCGTGCGGCGTTATCGGCTCATTCCTGCAGGACAGGCAACCGAAGCACCCTGAGCTGTTTTCCTTTAAGCATCACTACATAACGCAGGCAATGGATAGTGATGTAATGGCCACACTGTTTGAGGCTATTCACGGCCATCGCTACATCACCGTTGACAATTTGGGCAAACATTCAAACGAAGTCAGAACGGTTCGGTTAGTCCCACTCAAGCTCTACATAAGCGCCCAAAACGGACGGCAAAACCTTTTAGCCTTTCACGAAAAAGCCAATCGCCTGAATTCCTATCGCTTGGACTATATGTCCAACATCAGGATTGAAGATGAGATTTGCGAAAAGTTCGATGCGCTGCGCGCCGCACTCAGCAAAGCTGAAGCCCATATGTGGGGCGTGAACTGCAAATGGAATGTCAAGCATACCGAGCATGTGGAGTTTGAAATAAAGATTGAAGACGATGAGCAGTTTATTGTCCGCCGGCTGGAGAGAGAAAAACGCTGTGGGTGTGTAGAGAAAATCGACGACAACCACTACCGGTACGTTGCAGAGGTTTTTGACACAACAGAAATGCTGCCGTGGATACGCACATTTATCTCCCGCATTACGAGAATGAGCTTCTCAAATCGAACGGCTGAAAACAAATTCAAGGCAGACATTCAGGAAATGTGCCGTATGTATGGGCTTGACGGAGGTGCTGCACAATGATTTTCAGTGAGTTATACTCCGCCTATTACAATACGGTCGCAAAAATCATGGAAGCAGCGTTTAACCCCGAAGCAACCGAGAAGGATTTGCAGCGCTGCGTTATGGAAGAAGCATTTTCTGAGAGCGTCCTGACCATACTTCCTGCGCTGAAGTCCGGGAAATGGCCGCTGCTTCACGAGGATCTTTCGCCGGTTCTGTTACATAAGCCCACCATGCCCCTGACCAATCTGGAAAAGCGGTGGCTGAAGGCAATAGCAGAAGATCCCCGTGTTAAGCTGTTCGATGTTGCGTTTCCCGAGCTTAACGATGTGGAACCGCTCTTCACAAGGGATGACTATAAAATCTACGACCAATACAGTGACGGAGATCTTTTTGAAGACGAGGCCTACATAGAGCATTTCAGGCTGATGCTTTCCGCTATACGGAGTGAGTGCCCTGTTCAAATGACTATGGTGAACCGTCACGGCAGGAAGGTGCGGGTACGCTTTTATCCCAAAGGATTTGAGTATTCGGTGAAGGACGACAAGATCCGAATCGTAGCGACCGGGTGTAAGTTCAAGCAATTCAATCTCGGGAGAGTTGTAAGCTGCGACTTTTATAACGGGAATGGCCCGTGGAATGAGAAGCCTAAAGCAGAGAGTCGGAAGAATCTGACCTTGCTGATCACCGATGAGCGCAATGCGCTGGAGAGAGCCATGCTGCACTTTGCACATTTTGAAAAGCAAGCAGAGCGAACAGACGATGGCAGATATATCCTACGGCTGAAGTATTACGAAAACGATGAGACCGAGATCGTGATCCGCGTGCTGTCTTTCGGCCCGTATGTCAAGGTTCTGGAGCCGGAGTGCTTCGTAAATTTAATAAAAAAACGACTGATTTCTCAAAAAAGCTGTGAACTCAAGTGAGTTCGCAGCTTTTTTTCCGTGAAATGCCTGCGTTTGAACCGTATAATATGCGTGTAAGATGCAGATGACGAAAAACTGCTTCTTATCAAAGGTACTTACAGCAATTGTTTTTCTTATTAGAAAAGGACTAAAAATCCTTGTCGCTGGCGGACATTATCCGTTAAAGGATGGACCTTGTTTGTAAAAGATGCATACAGCAACCAAAAGACGATGATAACGCACCTCTCTTTGAGCTGGAGCGATGGCTTGCCGAAAAACTGCATCTTGAAAAGGCACCAACAGCAATGACGAATAGCTAAGTGGTTATAGCAGATGACTCATAATCATCGTTCGCGGGTCCGAATCCCGCTTCAAATGGTGCCTTGTTTTTGTGAAAGACGCGAGCAGCGATTATATATCTTATGTTACCGAAACATTAACTGGATAACCGGAGATTGCTGCCGGGCAAACATTGGTGAGGTGAAATCCCTCGCATGTATTAAAAAAAAGCGCGTCTTGTATAAAGGCATCTACAGCAATGAAGTGGTACGATCTGACAGCCGGAACCTGTCGAAGGCAGGACACCGACTTCGATTTTACGGGTTCAATTCCCGGTGATGCCTTGTTAATTAAAATGAAAGGAGCGGCACGATGATTGAAATCAAAGGAAAGGTAAATACGGCGATCTGTTATGCAACGGTTGTAGAGGACGAAGCGATCGAACAGATCCGCAGAATGTGTGACCATGATTTCACAGCAGGATCTCAAATACGGATCATGCCCGATGTACATGCCGGAAAGGGCTGCACGATCGGCACCACAATGACGATCACCGATAAAGCGGTTCCCAATATCGTCGGCGTCGATATCGGCTGCGGCATGTATACTGCTGAGCTGGGTAAGGTGGATGTTGATTTTGAAAAGGTCGATGCTGCTGCTCATTATATTCCCAGTGGAAGAGATGTTTGGGAAGGGCGCATGGAGCGTTTTGACCTGACCGGACTTCGCTGCTATAGAAACCTGAAGCAGGCAAAGCGCTTGGAGAGAAGCTTGGGTACACTGGGCGGAGGGAACCATTTTATTGAGATTGATGCAGCTTCGGACGGCACAAAGTATTTGGTGATCCATTCTGGCAGCCGTAACCTGGGCAAGCAGGTTGCGGAGCTCTATCAGACTTTAGCCATCGACCTGAATGCCGGTAAGGCAGATTACTTCGAGCGTCGGGATGAGCTGATCCGTACATATAAGGAGCAGGGCCGCAGAGCTGAGATTCAGACCGCATTGAAGGCAATGGAGAAGGAATGGGCAGCAAAAGAGCCGACGATCCCTGCAGATCTTTGCTATCTGTATGGCACCTACTTAGAGGACTACCTCCACGATGTAGAAATCTGCCAGCAATTTGCAAGGCGCAGCCGTGAAAGAATGGCGGAGATCATTTTAGAAAAGACCGGAATGACTGCGCTTTCTTCTTTTCACACCATCCACAATTATATTGATACGAAGGAAATGATCCTTCGCAAGGGTTCTATTGCAGCCCATGACGGAGAGCTTGTCTTGATTCCGATCAATATGCGGGATGGCAGCGTGTTGGCTCGCGGAAAAGGAAATCCGGAATGGAATTATTCTGCCCCGCATGGCGCCGGACGCCTTATGTCTCGTACAAAGGCAAGAGAAACGCTGGATTTAGAGGCGTATAGGAAGACGATGGAGGGTATCTACACGACATCGGTCAATGAGGCCACCATCGATGAAGCACCCATGGCATACAAGTCGCTGAAGGACATTATCGATGTCATCCGAGAGTCCGTCGATGTGATCGAAATACTAAAACCTATTTACAATTTTAAGGCGTCTGAGTGATAAAATTCTTCTGCGCCGTCTGATTGGAGGAATTGAAATGTTGAATCATTTGAAGAGTGAGGCGAATATTGCCTACACAGAGAATGGCGCAGTTACCAACGCAAGTACAATGTCTGACTGTCTGGATCTGTTCACAGTGATAGGCGCGCTCCGTGCAGCCGACGATCAGGAAATCATCAGACGCTTTGTCCGCGCATATGCGGAGGACGCGGATATTTCCATGAAGATCCTGTTCTTCGGACGCGATGTTCGCGGTGGCCTTGGTGAGCGCCGGGTGTTCCGCGTTATCATCAATTGGCTTGCCGAGAACAGAGCGGAGTCCTTGCGCAAGAACATTGAGTTTATCCCTGAGTTCGGACGCTACGACGATCTGGTATCTCTCATCGGCACGGCCTGCGAAAAGGATGCTTTGCGTACCATTCGCAAGCAGCTGGAGGCCGACCTTGCGTCTGACGCAGAGGTGTCCCTGCTGGCGAAATGGCTTCCGTCTGTAAATGCGTCCAACGCAGAGACGGTCCGCAAAGCAAAGCGCATCGCCCGCTATCTTGGAATGTCCGATGCGGAGTATCGCAAGACCCTTGTAGAGCTGAGAAAGAAAATCCGCATCATAGAGAATCATCTCCGCGAGAAGGACTACTCTTTCGACTATGCGAAGCAGCCGTCCAAGGCCATGTTCAAATACCGGAAAGCATTCCTGCGTAATGATGGTGAGCGCTATAACGCGTTCCTGGAGGCTGTAAGCAGTGGTGAAAAGCAGCTGCATGCAGATAACCTTGCTCCTTATGAGATCGTCAGATCTGCGCTGAATGCAAACCGGTGGGGCTTTCATGCTGACTTGACCGTCGGAGAGAAGGCTGCACTCAATGCGTCCTGGGCGTCACTTCCCGACTTCTGTGACAACAGAAATGCGCTGGCAGTAGTGGATACATCCGGATCCATGTACTGCTATGACAACGCGCTGCCGGCGGCTGTTGCGCTGTCCTTGGGACTGTATTTCGGAGAGCGTAATACCGGTATCTTCCATAACCATTTTATCGAGTTTTCTTCCCGGCCGCAGCTTATTGAGATCAAGGGCAAGACCTTTGCCGAGAGGCTGGAGTATCTGTGCACCTTTAACGAGGTTGCCGATACAAATGTGGAAGCGGTCTTTGATCTGATCTTGGATGCGGCAGTGCGCAACAATGTCCCGCAAGAAGAGCTGCCCGAGACTTTGTATCTGATTTCGGATATGGAGTTCAACGCCTGCGTTCGAAATGCATCTGTGTCTAATTTTGCCAGTGCAAAGCGCAGATTTGCGGAGCATGGGTACAGATTACCTCAGATTGTCTTCTGGAATGTTGCGAGCCGAAACAGCAATCAGCCCGTGACAAAGAACGAGCAAGGCGTTGCCCTGGTTTCCGGATGTACGCCGCGTCTGTTTTCCATGGTGACAAGCGGAGATCTTTCCCCTTACTCTGTCATGATGGAGGTCATAGAGTCGGAGCGGTACGCAAAAATTTCAGCATAAAGCGAAGGCGGTGCCTACCGGTATCGCCTTTTTCTTTCATATGGATCATCCAAGGGCAGGCCAGACGAAGAATGCCCAGAATCTGGACTGGTATGGACGGATAACGTAATGCAATTATACGAGGTGACGAACAGAATCGCCACCTCGTTTTGCTTTTCTACAAACCTATTGCATTTCTTTTTTGCCTGAGTATAATAACATTATGGGACTTGAAATCCCACATAGAAACAGAGGTGCTGATATGAGAACAAAGAATCAAGAAACTCTGGACAGGATATTGAAGTTCGTAAACAAGTACTATCAGGAGCATCACAGTTCTCCTACAATCAACGATGTTGCTGAAGGCGTCGGCGTTGCCAGATCCACTACGCATCGCTACCTTCAGGAGCTAAGTGACCAAAACCTGATTGACTACGACAGAGGCATCTTGTCTGCTCCCCAAAGTGCCAAAATGAAAACAGCCTATGTATCCGCCCCGTTAGTAGGTTCTATTCGCTGCGGCAATCCGGAGGATGAGGAAGAGTCGATTGAGGAGTATGTCAGCCTCCCGGTCTCTATGTTTGGCAAGGGAGATTTCTACATTCTCCGCGCCAAAGGCGATTCCATGGTGGATGCCGGAATTGACGAGGACGATCTGCTTGTCATCGAGCGTAATTGCCCTGCTCTCGAGGGGGATATAGTCGTTGCGCTGGACGAGGACAACCAGAATACGCTGAAGCGATACGCCGGCTACGACAAGGACAGTGGGTATTACATCCTCGAATATGAAAACGAGGCTCGATACCCGGGCAAAACAATAAAGGTGCGGAGCTTTCAGGTACAAGGCGTTGCTCGGCACGTAATAAAATCACTCTAAACAATAATCTAATGTCGATGGGAGATGTGTTGTTTTGAATGCGAAAGATGTGAAATGCCCGATTTGCGGCACAGTCAACAGAAGTCTCGATTTAGATGAGACCGACGGATGGATGGAATGTGAACACTGCCATAATGCCGTTCAGATATTGGAGTACGCTAAAAGCAAGCGTGTTCCGGTATATCAGATGGCGGATTGCAATCTTCTCGTTCCGTTGAGCAAAAAAAGATAAAAGGAGTATGGCGATGCTGGAGGATTGGACGATTTACTCTTGGTATTGCCCAAACTGTAAAACGCAGGTAGCGGGGCTAAAAAACAAGAAAAATCAGATTAGAGTTATTTGCACGAAATGCAGTGCCGAAATGGTCCGCACGGTAGTGGGCAGAAGGCACGATGTGATTGACATATATGCACCGATTGGAATGGAGCATAGTGACTTGGAATTGAGGGAGCATTGATATGACGATGTTAGAGGCTTTTGTAAAAGAGCGCAACGAGGCGCTGTTCAGCCTTGACCGAAAGAAGATCGAGGCCTACATGATCAAATATGGAGAAACGGAGATCACCCAGACCCCCGATAATGTTTTCTGGGCATCCGTGTACAAGGCCATCTGCGGTATCAAAGATGCGCCGGAGGCCATTGTGAGCAAGGCAAAGGCATGGCTGCACGAGCATGGTATGAGCCCTTATCTGGCGGGGTGATAATCCCCCATTGAGCTGCCTGAAGATCATCGAAGCGAGTTCCTATAACAACTGAATCAACGACATCACGACGGAACGGTCGGGCTGAAACAGAGCCACACTAAATCCGCTTCCAGGTCACTTGATCGTGGGCAGCAGCCCGAACATGAACCGGTAGTTATTCCAGACATACGTGAGAGGCCACCGGCAAGGTAAGACACTATAGTTCTATCTATAGGTCTGCCTTGTCGGTGGCCTTTTTTGTTTTTTACCGACATCACAAATACATATTCGCAGCCTGAAGTACAAGGGCCAAGGATACAAATACGCTGATTTCAAACTCTTTTGAAAAAGCTGTATGGGTACCCTTAGATTTCTGCGCCCTTTTTCAGGCAGGCAGCATCGGGAGTCCTTTTCGCCAGCGTAGTTGTGTCCTTTGGACCGCAGCAGGCGGAAAGGACTTTTTATGTGCGACCAGTGGCTCTGCTATATCGCTGAATACCCGTGATCTCCGAATTTTTGACTTTCACCCAAATTCAAAAATTCAAAGGAGATCACAGTAATGAAAAGAACATTTTTGGTAAAGAAGGACCCCACGATTAAAGCACAGGACAATTGGCTGATCATGGATTATCGCCAGTATGCGGCATGGAGAGAAACGGATGAAGGCAAGAATCGGGAAATCGTCTTTGGAAAGTTTGAGGCTTGTAGTGAAGACGACTCTATCATTTTCATGGAGTGCAATGAAAAAGTCAGCAAAGAGTTGAAAAAGGATTGCCATCGCAAGCAGTACATCCGAAGCCGAGACACCGAAACACCGTTCCAAGTCATGTCTTACAGCACCATGACCTTTCAAGAGTCTGAAATTTACGGAGAAGATGTTCTCGAAGATACAGAGTGCAATGTAGAGGAGTCGGTCATGCAGCGTATGGATATTGAGCGGGTCAGAACTGCACTGAAAATGTTGGCCCCGGAAGAGCGGGCCATCATTCAGGATTTTTTCTTCACAGAATCCCCAATACCGGTTAAGGAGCTTGTGGAAAAATACGCAATGCCCAAGACGAGCATCTATAGAAAAAGGGATGATGCACTGAAGAAGCTGAAGAAAATTTTAGGAAATGCGTAGGTCAAATTGAGATGACACGAGTGGTTTGACATAGAAAATGCACCTGCCGAAGCAGGTGCAGGAATGAAATTACATCATGGGATTTTCCAGCAGGTCTTCCACATTGCAGCCGAGAACACGGGACAACTTGTAGAGGATGTTTGCCTGCGCCTTGTCAATGCCATTGACCCGCTGTTCGTACATCTGAATGTTGCGCAGATTCACGCCGGACTGCTCTGCAAGCTCTGCCTGAGATAAGCCCCGGTTTTCACGGATGCGCTTCAGGTTGGAATCGCCTTCCGCTGCTTTATAGAGTTCCTCCATGGTATCGATGAAACTTGTAATGTCCATCTCGTGGTAAACGGAATACATCCCAATGATCTTGGAAAGTGGAATGCGCTCAAAGATGTCCTTGAAACGGCGGCCAGTAAACCATTGGTACTCTGCAACTGCCCAACCGGCCCAATATTCAGGGGAGCAGTCCTCTGCGTTGGTTGGTGCTGGCAGCTCCTTTGGACCGTATGCCTTTGTGATGACCGCACGGGCCAGCTCAACACCGGACATCCCTGCAACATAGGCGGGGTTGCCTCGTTCAAACTGTTCGGCGTAGCCGGTATTGATGAAGAGTGCTGTGATCCAATCCGGTTTTAGCTTGCAGTCGTTGATCGCATAGTCGAAGAAAGAGGAAAGACGATCCTTGGCATTATTCAAATAAGATTCGCTGTATGCGTGGGTCATCGTTGCTCATCTCCTCCCTCAAGATATCCAGCACGAAGATGTCGTCCCGGTAAGACTTGCTTTTCTTGATCTCTTTACGGTAAGTATCCCTCGCTTTGGTATCTCTATCCAAGAACTTGGGGTAATAGACGCTCTTGCTGACCGGATAAGCATTCACGAAGTGCAGCCGATCAAAGCCTTTTTGAGAAATGACAACCGTCTGCTCACCGAGCTTGCCCAGCTTTAGAGCCTTGTTCAGACTTCTGAGTGGTAAGGTGTTGGACACAAAGGACTCTGCATACTGGAAATAGGAATCGTCTGCCCGATAGCCGATCACAACATCGTAGCCGGTTAAATCAATTGAATAGTGGTCAATAAGATAGTCCCTTGCATCAACGGCAACTTCGGAGTCCAGCTTGAAGGTGCGGAACTGAAGCAGAAGAGCCATCCAGTTCAGTACCGTATGCGTTCCGTCCAACAGATTCAGCACCTTCAGCCCATCTGTGTCAAAGTCGTAGCTGTTGACAAAACCGTCTGTGTTCTTTTTGCAGGCCCACTCACGAGCCATTTCATCGACGCGGGTACAGTAGAAACCCATGCCATAGTCGTTGTGCGGATTACCGATATGAATATCCGGAACCTCGATGATGTGGTCGGTTCCATGAAGCAGTTGAATGACGCTCATAATATGAAGCCTCCATTATCATTGTAATGATACAACCACATTATATCATCCTGATGATAGTTTTGTCAATAGCGCATGAGAATTCATTCCAAAGAATATGACTCCTCCCTCCTAATTCTCCCTGTTCCGAAAAATAATTTGGAAACGAGCAAAAAACTGTGGGAATCTCGCAAAAAAATTCGGCAAAGAGAAAGTGAGAGGGCAATCTCATAAAACCCGGTAGGAGTGATTTACATGAATAACAAAATAAACATCAACCCCAGCTCGACAAAGTGGCTCGAAAAAGATGATCGGGTCGTCGCTGATTACTTTTGCGATTTGGGCTTCCGTTCCCTGAAGCAGATCCTTGATATGCGTGTTTTCGACCTGATGAATATGCAGGGCCTGAACGCTGTCCGAGTCGAGGAAGTGATCATCTGCTTATATAAGTGGCTGAATCCCAACACAGCTATCGATGAGGCTATCTATAACGGTATGATGTCACAGCCCTTCCTCTATACTCCGTGGAGAAAAGAACACAAAGACCTTGCTGCAATCAAAGTCGGCGACTTGGTGCTGACCCCCGGTATCAACATGAAAGCTATCCAGCATTTCTATGATGCGATCCGTAAGGCGTTTTTCAAATCGGAGGAATACAACTGGAGATGGTACAAGTTCCGAAACAGAAGTGAATATGTGACCTATCTCCGGAAACACGAGGAGGCGGAATAAATGACGCGAACAGAAAAAGAAAATCTCGTTCCTGTTTGGGAGCGCATTACCATTAGTCTGGAAGAAGCTGCCGCATATAGCGGTATCGGCGTGAGGAAGCTGCGAGATATGACCGATAAGCCCGAATGCAACTATGTTATCTGGGTCGGAAACCGAAGAATGATTAAGCGGAAAAAGTTCGATGAATACCTTGAGTCGGCCTATTCTGTATGAGTCAAGTATGCGATTTGCTTGATATAGGCTGATTCGCAACATTGGAAAACGAGATGTCTCTATGTATCCTTAATGGTGCCAAGAGAAAAGCGAAAGCAAAGGAGTGAAGACTATGCAGTTTCAAAAGAAGGAAAAGCGGCAGACAACCGTTCGCTTTGATAGCCACCATGTCAGGCTACGCACCGGAGAGGTACAGAGAAAAACCGGCAGCTATATGTACCGCTGGACAGATAAGCTCGGAAAACGTAATACCATATACGCTGCAACATTGGAAGATCTCCGGGAGCAGGAGGAACAGATTCTTGTTGATCAGCATGACGGCATCAAAGCCAATATCAAAAATGTCACGGTGAATGATGTATATGAGCTTTGGTGCCAACTGAAAAGAGGCATCAAGGACAGCACCATGAAAAACTACATTTATATGTATGAGCTGTTTGTGAAGCCAACTTTCGGAAAGAAGAAGCTGGTACAGGTGAAAAAATCGGATGTGCGCCGATTCTATAACCAGCTCATCGACGATAAGGTCCTGAAGCCGTCTACGGTAGATGTCATCCATAATATTGTCCACCAAGTATTTCAGATAGCCGTCGATGACGATATGATTCGCAGCAACCCTGCGGCCAATATGCTTCGGGAAATCAAAATGGCGCACGGTTCGGAAATCGAGAAAAGAAAGGCTTTGACCCTTGAGCAGGAAGAACTGTTTCTTGGCTATCTGGCCAGAACTTCAAAATACCAGCACTGGTATCCTGTCTTTTATATTATGGCGAATACCGGAATGCGTGTTGGGGAAATCACTGGTCTGCGCTGGTGCGATGTGGATATGGAAAACGGCATCATCAGCGTGAACCATACGCTGGTGTACTACAACCACAGAGATGAGAAGGGCTGCTACTTCTCCATCAATACACCTAAGACAAAAGCCGGTATTCGGGAAATTCCCATGACCGAAGGTGTGAAGCAGGCATTCCTCATGGAAAAGGAGTTCCAAGAGGAGTGCGGAATGAAAAGTGTCAGCCACATTGAGGGGTATTCAGACTTTGTGTTTGTTAATCGGAACGGCGAGGTGCAGCATCAAGGCACACTGAATAAGGCTCTGCAACGGATCATGCGCGATTGTAACAGCGAGGTCCTTGAGAAAAAGGGCGTAGACTCCGATCCGGTTCTTCTACCTAAGTTCTCGTGCCATGTGCTACGGCATACATTCGCTACAAGAATGTGCGAGAGCGGTCTGAATGTCAAGGTCGTGCAGTCTGTGCTTGGTCACGCCGATGTAACGACCACGCTCGATATTTATGTGACGGTCACGAACGACCTGAAGAAACGAGAAATCACAGCCTTTGAAACATATTTGAAAACCGGAGCCAAGCAAATGGCAAATGTATAATATGGTTCTCTCCCCCTTGCGGTCGCAAAATCTGCGATTGCAGGGGGATTTCTCTTTTTGCACATTTCTCTTATTTTGAGGTTTTTCCTATACTGTTAGCAGTACACAGGAAGGGCGGCAACAGTATGGAAAACAGTTTGGCAAATAAGAAACCTTGGCTTGTAGCTGAATGGTCAGAAAGAAACGGCAGCATCTCGCCGGATGATATACCCTATGGTTCTAAAAAACTATATTGGTGGCATGGCAGTTGTGGCCATGAGTGGCAGGCCAGCGCAAAGGCAGGATCAAGCGGCGAGAATTGCCCGATTTGCAGTAACGCCAGAATCGTTGCGGGTATCAATGACCTTGCGAGTTTGAAACCGGAACTACTGAAAGAATGGTCGCCGAATAATACCATTCAACCAACAGAGATCGGTGTTGGCTCTCATAAGAAAGTGCTTTGGATAGGAGCTTGCGGACATGAGTGGAGCGCAGAAATCCGGAATCGAGTTAGGGGAGCTGGTTGCCCCTACTGTTCACACAACGCCGTCCTTCAAGGATTCAACGACCTTGCAACTGTACTGCCGCAGGTTGCAAAGGAGTGGTCGCCTCGAAACGCACCGCTCAAGCCAACACAGGTAACGCCTTATGCAAATCGGAAAGTTTGGTGGAAATGCGAACAGGGTCATGAGTGGTTTACGCTCATATCTACACGGGCTTATGGAAGCAAATGCCCTTATTGCAGCGGAATAAAACTGCTGAAGGGATTCAATGATTTAGCTTCGCTCCATCCGCAGCTCGCATTGGAATGGTCACAAAAAAACGGCACATTATTGCCGGAGGATGTCAACGAGCGCTCCACCAAAAATGTCTGGTGGAAGTGCAGTACCTGCGGACATGAGTATAGGGCGGTAATCAAATCCAAAGTTCATGGGTTAAAATGCCCAGTATGCACGAGGAACGCTGTGTTGCCTGGTTATAGCGATTTAGCAACTACAGACCCGGAGCTGGCACAGGAATGGAATGCGGCCAAAAACACAAGAAAGCCCACAGAGATATCAAGACTGTCACAGTACCCGGTTTGGTGGAAAGGCATTTGCGGGCATGAATGGAAGGATAAAGTGTTTCACCGTGCAGTTGAAGGGGCTGGCTGCATCTACTGCGAGAAAGCATTTCTTAAGGAGCTGCCATATCTGCTTGTAACGATGTATGCAAAGCAATATGGGCTTGCGACACGCACAGACGACGAAAAACTGATTGGGGCACGGATCGATGCGGTTATCCCGGAACTGCGGCTTGCGTTTGCCTTTTCTCAAAAAGGCACTGATAGAGAAGCCAAAGTTGAGGAAGTTCTTCGCTTCCTGTGCAAAGCGAAAAGGATACAGTTATTTGTGATACGGCAGAAAGACCCGATTGCGCTTGCCACAGAAATCAAGCAAGCCTTCACTAAGGCAAACCTATTTATACATTCGGATAGTCAAAGGGATGTTGCCCATCTTCGGAAGCGATACTTTGCTCAAAAGAACAATGGAAACTAAAAAGAGGAACTGCAACTTGCAGTTCCTCTTAGTTCTTTTGATTCGTTTTTACTGCATGGGCAAGCAGCATATTGAGTGCGTCTTGCTTTGCTCGCTCATCAGCTTTTCGTGATGCGATCAACAAGCTGAGTTCATATTCAGACAGTGTAGAGTCCTCGATGTCCTGCCTTCCCAGCAGGTAGTCAACCGTTACGCCAAAAATATCTGCCAGTTGGATCAGAATGTCAATGGAAGGCTGCCTGGAGCCGGTTTCATAACGGGAGTAAACCACGGAGGATACGCCCAATGCGGAGGCCACTTCTGCCTGTGTAAGACCCTTGCGAGTGCGAATATCCTTGATGTTCACAGGCACGACCTCCTTCCAATATACTATATTAAATTATACTACCGGAGCGGAATGCAATGTACTACCGTATCGGTAAATGGCTCGTTGACCAGATACCGTTTTGGTAGTATCATATTCCGCAGGGGTAAATGCTTCGTGTCACTTCGCACCATCTCGGAATGCGGAGGAATACATGAACCTAAAAGAAATACGAGTCAGTCGCAAACTCAAAGTACAAGAGGTATCTGACTATCTGTGCTGCTTGCCATCTGTTTACAGCCGTTATGAGAATGGCAAACGAGAGCCATCCATCGATATTCTTCTGAAGCTGTCCAAACTGTACGGCGTTTCAGTTGATTGTCTGATTGGAAATGATGAGGTCGTTGACACGAGCATAACCGAAAAAGAAGCTGCAATGATAAGCGCTATGCGTCAGGCGGACGAACGAGCCAGACAGGATGCAATTGCCTTATTAGAGCTGCATACAGGGAATAAGAAAATCTAAACAGAGAGGTGCAAAGTGACAGGAGCTTTGCCCTCTGTATCTTGAAAGGGCACCGTGCAAGCGGTGCTTTTTCTTTTAAGGTCGCAAGGCAGCACGCACTTTTGTGAGCATCCCTTTTGCGAGGTTAAAAGCAGGAAAAGTGCGAGCTTGGACACCGTTTTTGCCAAAATGGCTCAGTGAAAAGCGGTTATTGCCGAAACGGCGATGGAAGCAGATGTGTCACCACCTTATAATAATAGTAGTGACTTATGATCCCTATCTGCTTTGAGAAATGTGCGAGGTTAGAATGGAAGGTTCCGTTTACCAATACTACGCAAATGTCCGAACTGAGCCGGTTGAATGGCTATGGTATCCCTATATACCGCTCGGGAAGCTGACGGTGCTCCAAGGCGATCCCGGTGAGGGTAAATCTACATTTGCGTTGAATGTCGTAGCAAGAATTACGACAGGACAGCCTATGCCGGATGGTGTTCCTGCTAAAGGAAAGCGTGTTGCGATCTATCAGTGTGCTGAAGACGGTATTGCAGATACAATAAAGCCCCGTCTCCAGCAGGCCGGAGCGGATTGTGAACGAGTAGCTTATATCATAGACAACGACATTGCATTGACACTGGAGGACGGTCGAATCGAAACAGCGATCAAGGACACACACGCCAGTGTATTTATTATCGACCCCATTCAGGCATTTATCCCGCCTGATGCAGATATGCAGAGTGCCACCAAGATGCGCTCTGTTCTGCGGAAGCTGGCAAATATTGCAGACCGTAATAAATGCGCTGTGATTCTCATCGGGCACATGAACAAAGGCAACGGTGCCAAAACATTGTATCGAGGGCTTGGCTCTATCGACATTGCTGCCATTGCACGGAGTGTGCTCATGATTTCAAGAGATGAAAGCCGCCCTGACATTCGATACATGTATCCGATAAAATCGAGCCTTGCTCCGGAAGGACCTGCAATTGCTTTCTCGTTCAAAGAGCATGGCGGAATCGTATGGCACGGCAAATATGATCTGAATACCGCAGAACTCATGGACAGCATCACAGTAAAAACAACCAAGCGGGAACGAGCTCGTGCAAAACTGGTTCAGCTTTTGGAGCATGAGGATCGTCCGGCAAAAGAAGTATATGCCGGCCTTGCTGATATAGGCGTTGGAAGCCGTACTGTTGAGAAAGCAAAAAAAGAACTCCAAGTCACAACTTACCGTTCTGGCGGAAGTTGGTACTGGAGTTTGCCAAAACCCAAATAACCAATGATGTTTACCGGGAGATGAGATGATGGAGAACTTGGTTTGGAAAGCCTACTATCACAGTATGAGTGGGCATGAGATTCGGCCATTTAACATATTTGAACATGGGAGATTCAGAGAAGAAGTACGGAAGCTCTTGCTGAAATGCACAGAGAAAGAAGCATTCGCTGAGGAGCTGCGCCGTTCTCTTTTCTACTATTATTGCAGTAAATGTGAATGGGAAGTTGTCATCGGACCTTGGTGCGGAGATCGGGACACAAAGGAAATCAAGGTAGATGTCTATATGCAGGTCATGAACAACTGGGATATCTTCGTGGATTATGTTTGGAACAAAGGAAAGAAGCAAAGACGATGAGTGTGAGCACGGATACAAAGCGGATTTTCCGTATCGGTGGCTATGTAAAGCGGGCAAAACTGAATCTGCGCAATGAGCGTGAGATAAGAGCTTTTCATCGAAATGCGATTGAAAGACGGTTGGGTGATTTCGAGGACGGCACACTCGTGGATGTTTATATCGACATCACCGGTTATAAAGAAACGGTCAAGCGTCCTGAGATGCTGCGGCTTATGCGGGATTGTGCAGATGGAAAAGTGAATCTGATTTTTGCAGAAACCAAAGGATATTTGGCTGCAAACACACGAGAGTTTTGCTACTGGCTCCACTTCATCTTTAATCTGAAAGAACGGGTAGATATCATAACCGACGATGACCAGTTCAACATCAACACGATTCTCAACGCAGACAAGCAGCGTGAGGCACTGACAAAAATGGCTGAAGACTACATATATCTGAATCCGCCTGACCACCAGAAGTGGTTGAATGGAGTGGTTTCTGCCATCACAAACTTACGGGAGGACGGATAAGGATATGGCAAAGGATGAAAACAAGGAATCGGAAATTCGAGGTGAAGAGCAAGAAAGCGTAGACCAGCGGCTTCCGGTTTGGCGTCCGCAGGATGCTGACCGAGAGTATTTTCGGTATGAAACGAAGAAGAGAATCCAGCATTATTCAGTTCCCCCGCAGACGATTTTCCGTCCAGCAAAACCCACTCCTACTATTCGGGATTCGGAGCATAAGCGTGTTGCAGTTTATGCTCGTGTGAGTACAAAGAGCAAAGAGCAGGTTTCCTCCATCGAAAACCAAACAAAGTACTATACAGAGAAGATCGCCAAAACGCCCAACTGGGATCTTGCGGAAATATACAGTGATGAGGGCAAATCCGGCACATCGAAAAAATGGCGTCCAGAGTTCAAACGAATGCTGGAAGATGCGTCGAAGAAGAAAATGGATTTGATCGTTTGTGCCAGTGTGTCTCGTTTTGCCCGTAACATCTCTGACCTGATTGAGGAAGTGCGGAAACTAAGAACGACGAATCCGTCAAACCCGGTCGGCGTGTATTTTGAAACGGAGGACCTTTATACGCTGGACCCGAACATCAACGAAAGGCTCCAGATGCAAGGCCTTTTTGCAGAGTGGGAATCCGGCAATAAAAGTCGCCGCATGATCCTATCCTATGATCAAAGAATCTGCACTGGACAGTTTCCGCTATCCGATCTGCTCGGTTTACGGCACACAATAGAGGGCGGTTTCATCATCGAGGAAGAAGAGGCTAAGACCGTAAAATATATCTTTCTCGCTACACTTTGCGGATACACCGCAGAAGAAATTGCAGAGGTGCTGACGGATAAGCAACGACCAACACTTCGGGGACGAACCGAATGGACAGCTTCAATGGTGAAGGCAATTATGGAGAATGAACGGCGTTGGGGTGATCTTGAGGTTCGGAAAAGGGTCGTCATTGACTATAAGGAAAAAGTGACGGCGAAAAACGATGGTCTGAGAGAAGGAGCCTACATCCCCCATTACCATGAGGGAATTGTATCTCCTGAAATTGCAAGAGCAGCACATATGATGCGAGCCAGCCGATACAAGTTCGGAAGTGTCCCGGATGTTTATGTGATCGATAGTGGAGCACTGAAAGGCTTCGTCAGTATCTCCCCGACATGGAGCGGCATCGACAATCGGGCTTTTCAGGATATTTCACGCCAAGTTTACAACGAGGATGAGTTTTGCGAGCTTCAGCGTCGGGCAAATATCATGAACGGCAGAACACACAGCAATGTCGTTTCCATGACGCTGAATGATTACCGGGTTGCACCCGGTGTCATGTTCATGACCCGCAGTGATCCGCAGCTTACATTTTCGCAAAGAAGTGTGAAATTGAATGCAGTCTGTTGGGAAAAACTTGGGCAGCAGAAATATGTAGAGTTCTTGTACCACCCGGTACTGGAAGTAATCGCAGTACGAAGCTGCAATGCCGCAAACCCCAATGCGGTGCTATGGGACGAAACGAAAAAGTCGGGGCTTCAACTATGTACTTCCGCATTCTCAAACGCCGTCTATGATAAGCTCGATTGGATGAGAAAGTATAAATTCAGATTCAGAGGCGTGACCCGTGTCAGAGGGGGCGAAAGGATCATTTTCTTTTTTCTTGATGAACCGCAGATCTTGGTTGGAAAGGATAAAAAGAACCTTGATGCTATGGATACCTCAGATTCAACCGTAAAGTACATCCCCTATAAGGAAAGCGAGTGTGGCGAAGCGGCTGGTTTGACAGCCGGAATCGCTTACCCTTAGAACTGGCAGGAACAAGTTGGTGTCAGTTATGAGATCAAACAGCAACGAGGGCGTGTCCTTGATGCGGTGTCTTCAGCAGATATTCGCAACCATGGTACAAAAGTAGTGAACCCTTTTATAGGAGTAATCCCTACACACGGAGAGCTTGAAGATGAATTAGAACAAATCTATGAGGCAATGTAACCGGAGGACAATATGGATAACGATAATTTTTCCTTTCTCGCTGATGCAGAAAGCTCGATAACGGGAGATAAAACCGAAGGGTACACGCCCAAGGAACAGGAGCTGATTCATCAACTGGTTCAAGAACGACTGGGCAAGAAAAATGCCATCGAGTTTGAATCTCTCGATGACTATGTCGTTCCGCCCAAAATGTTCTTCTCCATGATCAAGAAGCCAGCAGTGAGTATTCGTGCAAACAGAATGGAATTTAGTATGTCAGCGATCCGGCTGTTTGAGGGAGTACAGCACGTCCTTCCTATGCTCAGTGAGAATAAAAAGCGAATGGTTGTGGCCATCTGTGCGGAAGAAGAAATCTCTTCGATTGAATGGGCAAGACTAAAGAAAGACAAGTGGGTCAACCGTTCTATATCCTGCCCGGAATATGTCCAAAGCATTTATAAGATGATGAACTGGAACAAGGAGTGTCGGTACAAGATCTATGGACGGCTTGCCAATTCTGAGCGAGGGCTGGTTCTGGTATTTGATCTTGCATCCGCTGTTATGTTTGATCCGCTGCCGGAGGAGTACTTTGACAAGCACACCGGCAAAATGAAGAAACGCATTGTTAAATACTATCCTGATGAGATCCGCATGAAGTTGGGCAGGAGTTATTCGGATTATGAAGCCCTTCAGCAACGAAGCAGCTTCGAATCACTATCCGGATATATGGACACCAGCGGAGGTGCTGTTCCCGCTACGGTTTCTGAAGAGCTGGCTGCTTCCATCAGTATGCAGGAGCAGGAGAAGAAACGGGAGACTTTGTTTGGCACGATTATTGGAAATGGAGGTGACGATGATGTCCGAAACAACGAATGAGGATAGAATGTACCCAATCGAAATGACGCTGCAAGGCGCTCGCTGCTGTATCAGTATCGGCAAGGGCGTTATAAAAGCCTTGGGAAAGCCGAGCCATGTCTCAATTAAAATTTCAGACAGCCATGATTCTTTGAGCGTTTTCCCTTGTGATGAGGATGATGTGATGGCTTTCCGAGTTCCGCTGAAACTGTTCACCGATCACAGATGCGTCATGAGGATCAACAGCAAGCAGTTTGTTCATGGAATCATGCGGACAAACCAGATGGACACTTCAAAGACATATATTTTATCCGGTGAATATCTGGAGGGAAAGAATACGGCAGTGTTCTCGTTGATAGAGGGTGTCAGCTTGCGCACACAGAAAGGGCTGGTACAGTCATGAATGATTCCGTCAGAGAGTTTTTCAAGGATCAGCCTGAATTGCTCAGACGATACGAACGCAACGAGGCAAGATATATCTTGTAGCTTCCGAAGAACTACGATACAATTAGCATTGACTTTGGAATTGATAAGGACGAGATGAAACGACTGGTCATCGCTCTTGCTGAGCTTGATCTGACCATTGATGAATGGCTCTGCTTTAAGATGAAAGAGCTGATTCTGGCCGAAAAACTATCCAAGGAAAACAGAGGCGAAGAATAAGGGATTATGCGCTACTATGTTATCTCCGATGTTCACGGATACTATACGCAGATGAAGTCTGCTTTGGAAAAAGCAGGCTTCTTTTCCGATACAACTCCTCACAAATTGCTCATGCTCGGGGATTTATTTGATCGAGGGCATGAGGCGAAACATCTTCAGCAGTTCGTATTGGAACAGATGGAGCAGGACAAGATAATTCTCATTCGTGGAAACCATGAGGATCTATTTGTAGAGCTTGTGACCACGGATGCAGGGATGCCATATAGCTATCACAAATCAAACGGAACTTATGATACTGCACTCCAGTTAACGGGCTTTGATCCAGTGATGGCATCTATACGCCATTATGATTTTGCCGATGCAGCGAAAGACACACCGTTTTACAAAGAGATTATCCCAGCGATGCTTGATTACTTTGAGACGGAACACTATGTTTTCACGCATGGCTGGATACCAAGCATTCCGAACAGGGATAAAAGCTACAGCTATATTTCTTCTTGGAGAGAAGCAGACCGTGAGCAATGGAATCAAGCAAGATGGTTCAATGGCATGGATGCAGCACAGACCGCAGATGAGAATAAGACCATTGTTTGCGGACACTGGCATACTTCGTATGGCCATAGCAAATACGAACACAAGGGGACCGAGTTTGGAGAAGATGCGGACTTCTCTCCCTATTATGGTCCCGGAATTATTGCCATAGATGCCTGTACAGCGTTCAGTGGAAAGTCAAATTGTCTTGTGATAGAGGATTAACGGCGTGGCGTAGTACGGGATTGAACTTTGCATATCCGTTTATAACCACGCTTTAGACGGGCACAATATAAAGAGTGAATGTAAGCAGAGTATTGAAGTTTTTTCTGGATTCCTTACGGGACGACCTGAAACCCATTGAAATTCTGAGATTCTACTGTTATAATATTAACTACAATCTTTCGGAGGTGCGAAAGGTTGGAGTTGCACCACATACACCACTTGGAGCACCACTATGGTGTATGCTTTCAGCAGGGAAATGTACAGAGTTATCACACACGGGAAAATGTGACCTGTAAGCAAAGCACAGTATTAACAGGGCTTCTACACAGCTATTCCATGTGAGGAATCTTATCCCGACGATGAAGCCACTGGACATGCCCAAGAAGGCCGACAAGGCGGAAGCCGCTCCCGCCGAAGTGAAGAAGGAGGAGGTCATCGACTTCTCCAAGGTCGAGATCGAGCCGCTGTTCGCTGACCAGGTCGACTTTGACACCTTCTCCAAGTCTGACTTCCGCGCCGTCAAGATCAAGGCGTGCGAGGCGGTGAAGAAGTCCAAGAAGCTGCTGCAGTTTGTGCTCGACGACGGCACGGGCGAGGATCGCATCATCCTCTCCGGCATCCACGAGTATTACGAGCCCGAGGAGCTCGTCGGCAAGACCGCTATCGCCATCGTCAACCTGCCCCCGCGCAAGATGATGGGCATCGACTCCTGCGGCATGCTCATCTCCGCCGTGCATCACGAAAACGGCGAAGAAAAGTTGCATTTGCTGATGGTGGATCCTCACATTCCGGCCGGCGCAAAGCTGTATTGATTGCCCCAAAATTGTCGGTGCTTACGCCACAACTTACGCCAATTTACTCCGAGCTTACGCCAAAAATGCGTTTGAAATTTTGCGATTGCAGACAAGTTCCGATAGCATACGATAAGTTCATATGATTTAAGCCCGCTGATTTCAGTCAGCGGGCTTTTTCTATTTCTGCCCCTATTACATTCTCGTGATGTGATAGGGGCGTTTTTTGTCCCTGAAAGGCGGTCAGAAAAATTTTTTTAAAAAAATCCAAATTTGGTTCGTTCAAATCGAAAAAAAATTCCCAGTTGGTTAGTGAGGGCGAAAACCTCACGAACCTTGAAAATCGAATACACATTCAACAGGTACATTCCTGATCGGGGACGAAAGCCCCAGCCGGATGAAGGTGCGCCACGAACTTCCTGCCCACAAGGGTTATCACGGAAAGCAAGGTTGGTAGCGATTCCGAACCATTCTGAAATATCCGCTTGCTACGGATAAGGCGATGAAACGATTCAGGGACAATGATACTTCCCTATGGGGCTGGCGGAGTACCCGGCAGAGGTGAGATTCCTATGAGTTCGGTCAGCAGCCGAACGCCTGTTGCTTTCCTTTTACGCATTTGGGGGATGAGATCGAGTTAAATGCGACCACCAAAGCACAGGACTCCACTTCCTGTGTTTTGGTGGATCAAGCGATCCAAATCTAATAAGAAGGAGGAAAAGCGAAATGTCAAACTGTAAAACCATTGCTATCTGCAATCAGAAAGGCGGCACAGGCAAAACGACCACAACGGTCAATTTGGGTGTCGGGCTTGCACGACTCGGCAAGAAGGTACTCCTTGTAGATGCCGACCCGCAGGGCGACCTTACGACTTGCCTCGGATGGCGAGATAATGACAGCCTTACGACGACCATTATCAAACGACTTATCTGCATATCGAGAGAGGTCAAGGGCATTGCCTTGAACAAGATCGATTTTATCTTCGGGTGTCAGTTTCTTTTTGAATGCGGCAATATTGGCATCGGCAAGTTCAAGAGCCGAGACTTCATAACCCTTACGAGCAAAGTAGAGGCTGTATTCACCTGCACCTGCGCCAATGTCGAGTATCTTGTCGCCATCTTTCAAATATTTTTCTGTGTAGTGAACGGTAGTCAAAAATTCAACTCGTGCGGCTTTGGAATGATTGAGCCTTGCATCCTCGTTGAATATATCGTAGGTTCTGTTTACACGTTCACTCTCATTTTCTATTTTTGCAAGTTGTTCAAGGTCCATTTTATTTATTCCTCACGCTTTTCTCATATAAATTGATTTGCCATGTAAGACAAATCGCTCATTTTATTGATAAATCGCTTACCCTCATCGTTTTGAAGCATGAAAGAAACGCCGCCTGCCATACCAAAAAGTTCAAACTGATTCAGCGTTTCCATATCCATTCCGAGGAACATCGTATTCCAAACGCTCAGCAAATCGCCATGTGATACTACAATGATACATTCATCATTACTTGCCATTATCTCGTCAAAAAGAGGTTTTAAGCGATTCCATTCGTCTCGTCTACTCTCAGCATCAGAAAACATCCTGTCATCAATGGTTTTCTCTTGAACCTCAATGTTCTCACGAAGCCACTGAACAGATTTGCCAACGCATTTACCTAAATTGCGCTCTCGAAGTTCCGTTCTAATGTTAGGTGTGATTCCCATATGCTTTGCGACAATTTCAGCGGTGTGCTTTGCTCGCAGAAGATCGGAAGCATACATAACAATTTTGTGACCGGATAACTGCTTCGCTAATTTCTGCCCTATTCTTTCAGCCTGTTCAATGCCTAATTCAGAAAGATCCCAATCTGTCCAAGAACCCACCATACCATTTGTGTGGTGAATTGATTGCGTGTGCTGAATAGTAATAATCTGTTTCATATTGTTATACCTCACTTTCTCTCAAAGTCCATTCTTAATCCGGTGTTTGGTATACCGAGCTTTAGTCCAAAGGCTTGTACTCAGTAACAGATTTGAGATACGCCTCTGGGTTACCATTCAAAACGAGGTCGGCATACGCCAACGGGTCATTGTAGATAAGATAGTCAAGCTCTGACCGCTGATACATATTGTCGGCAACTTCGTTTTCGACGGCGGTGCAGTTAATAGCAATCATACTGCCATCGTTAAACTTCAGCTCCACGCAACCGCTATCCATATTGAACGCACAAGACAATAACTTTTTCATCTGCCTTACCTCCATTCACGCTTATTGTGTGTACACACATTATAACACGAACCTGTTCGACAGATGCCGTAAAATAGTAATTTTTTAGAATTACTGTCTTACGAGCACACAGCTGATGCTGTGCCCTTTTTTATCAATGGCATTGCTGCAAAATATTACTGCAATCATGCGTATCATCGAAGGATATACAGCTGTTGACATGGTGGAATCTTATGTTATTCCGCTGATTTGTGGCAGTCTGCTTGTTGTGTTGCTCGGATGTATACGTCTGTTGGACTTGCGTGCAAATAAGTTGCCGACAGAATAGGGTTATGAATACATTTTCTTAAACCATCAGGCAGTAGTACGCGCTTGCAAACAGCAGCACATTCGCTGCTGCGGATAACCTCACCGTTACCGTCACCGGTAACGGCATCAATCAGACAGTCAAGACCAACTCCAGGGGCGAAATTCAGATCGACAACCTGATGCCCGGCGTTTACACCGTGACCGAGATGGATTACGACAAGTATGAGCCGCAGGACTCTCGCCGTGTGACGGTGGTTTCCGGTCAGGTTTCTACCGTAAACTTCAACAACAAGCTCAAGCGTGGAGATTTGCAGATCGTGAAGTCCTCGGAGGACAATCTCAACGAGGATGTGACCTTCCACCTTTACGGCACTTCACTCTCCGCCATTGCCGTGGACGAGTATGCCGTAACCGATGCAAACGGCGTGGCGACCTTTGAAGATGTCCTTACTATCGTGAGGCGCGAGTGACGGCAGCACGGCGGCAGACTGCTTGCGGGGGCGGTATTGCTACGCTCGCCGCGCTCAGGTTTGCTCCTTTTCAATTCTCTGCCGTAATATAGATTTCTTCGGCTTTTTGTTGGACGGAGATGAGGGCGTCTTTAACATCGCCGTAATTCTGTGCTTCCAGTTGAGTCAGTGCGTCGGTGATCGCGTTGAATAGCAGGTGATACATCTTTTCATAATCAGGCATTTTCATCCCTTCTTGGGATTATAATAACCTGAAACAGATTAAAATGCAAGTTAAGAAGTTGCTTGCTTTATAGTTTTCCTGGGGTGAAGATGATGTATCCGAGATTGAGAGACCTGCGGGAAGACAACGATATGACGCAAGCTGCACTTGCGAAGCTGCTAGGCATGTCGCAGACCGGCTATTCCAAATACGAGACTGGCGAAAACGACGTGCCAACACAAATTTTAATTAAACTGGCCGACCTCTACGGAACCTCCGTCGACTACCTCCTCGGCCGCACCGACAAACGATAAAAACGACCGCTCACGCGGTCGTTTTTCTTGTAATGCGGCGAGCGCAGCGATGCCGCCCCGCAGGCAGTCTGCCGCCAGTCTACCGTCACACGCGCCTCACGATAGTAAGGCGCGGTTGCAACCAGTAACGAATCGCAGAAGACTCATGGCGAAGCCATGTACACCGCACCCGATTGCGCAGCGCGAGCAGCTCTTCAAGCTGCAATCTGCCAATGTCGGGGTCAAGGGGCAGTGCCCCTTGCGTTCTCTTGGGGAATCAAAAGGGGGTCATTCTCTCTCGTGAGAGAATGGCCCCCTTTTTCCGCGCCCCTGTACGGTGCAGGGATAGAAGCGTGCTATCGCGCTGCCTTTTATGCTGTTCAGCAGAACTGCACTGGCTCAGTGGCCGCCTTGAGCCACTCCAGCTCATCCCCACTCAGATACGGCGAGATCGCCGCAAAGACCTTAGCGTGATAAGCATTCAAAAGCTCCACATCGCGCGACGAGAGCAGCGACAGATCGATCGCGTCGCGGTCATACGGCACGAGCGTCAGCGGTTCGAGCGCAAGGAAGCGGCCGTACTCGTTGACCTCAGCCTCGCGTACAACGACGAGGTTCTCAATGCGCACGCCGAACTTGCCGGCAAGGTAAATGCCCGGCTCGTTCGAGAAGATCATGCCCTCTTCAATGACGCAGTGGCGCTTCTGGCGCTTCACGTCCCAGTGTACGCGCTCAGGGCCCTCATGCACGCCGAGGACGAAGCCCACGCCATGGCCCGTGCCGTGGTTGAAGTCGAGGCCCGCTTCCCACAGCGGCGTGCGGGCCAGCATGTCAAGGTTTTCGCCCATGCAGCCGTGCAGGAACTTGGCCGCGCCCAGCTGTATGTGTCCGCGCAGGACAAGCGTGTAGATGCGCTTTTCCTCGTCCGTGAGAGGCCCCAGCGCGATGGTGCGGGTGATGTCGGTCGTGCCCTCCAAATACTGCGCGCCCGTGTCGGCGAGGCAGAGGCCGCGCGGCTCCATGGGAATGTCGGTCTCCTCGGTCGGCTCGTAGTGGACGATCGCGCCGTGCGCGCCGTAGGCGAGGATGGGGTCGAAGCTCTGCTCAAGATAGTGCTCACCCTCGGCGCGAAGAGATTCGAGCTTTTTCGACGCGCTGAGCTCGGTGATCGGCTCTTTGCCGATCGTGTGCTTGAGCCAGTAGATGAAGCGCGTGACGGCCACGCCGTCCTTGATGTGGGCGAGGCGCTCGTTCTCCTGCTCGGCGGGCGTTTTCATCGCCTTCATCAGCTGAATGGGGCTCGTGCGGTCGAGCACTTCGGCACTCTCCGGCACGCTTTGCAGAATGCGGTAGTTGGCGCGCTCGCCGTCGAGCAGTACGCGGGTGCCCGTGGGCAGCGCCGCGACGAGGCGGTAGATGTCGTCATAGGGGGCGAGCGTTACGCCGTCAGATTTCAAATGTGCTTCGATCTCTGCGCTCACGGCCTCTCTCTGCACGCAGAGCGTGGCCTTGTCCTGCTCAAGCAGCAGATACGAGAGAAACACGGGCGTGAAGAGCACATCGTTTCCGCGCAGGTTCAAAAGCCACGCGACTTCGTCGAGGGACGGGATGACGAACACGCTTGCTCCCATCTCCTTCATCTTGCCGCGCACCATTTCGAGCTTTTCCCTGCGCGTCAGACCTGCGTACTGAACGTCCAGCTCCCAGAGAGGCTCGCACGAGAGTGCGGGGCGGTCCGCCCACACAAGGTCGACAAGGTCCTCGCCGCCCGCAAAGCGGATGTGCTTCTCGCGCGTCTTTTCGCCGATCGAACGGGCGAAGTCGTTGCTGATCGTGCGCGAGTCGAAGCCGATCCAGCCGTTTTCAGGAACATGGTCGCGCAGGAACGCGGGGATCTCAGGCACGCCGGGCTGGCCCATGCGCATGAGCTCAATACCGCTGCCTTCTAACTGCTGCGAAGCCTGCAGAAAGTAGCGGCCATCCGTCCACAGCGCGGCGGCGTCCGGCAGCACGACGAGCGTACCGGCAGAGCCGGTGAAGCCGGAGAGAAATTCGCGCGCCTTAAAATGCGCGCCGACATATTCCGAGGTATGGAAGTCGTCGGTCACGACGACATAGGCGTCAATGTGGCGCTTGGCCATCTCCGCGCGCAAAAGCGCGAGCTTTTCGACAGGATTCATCACAAAATCACTCCATTTCTTTGTTACGATAACGACTGCCTTATTCGGCAAAGCTCTCCGTCAGCGTGACGAGCACATTCGTCATGGCCTCGAGGCTGTCCGCGGGGATCCACTCGCGCACGCCGTGGTAATTGTAGCCGCCAGTGGAGAGGTTGGGGCAGGGCAGCCCGTCCCAGGACAAGCGCGCGCCGTCCGTGCCGCCGCGGATGGGTACGCACTGCGGCTCGACGCCGTTGGCGCGGAAGGCGTTTTCCGCGCGCTCGATGAGGTGAAAGTGGGGGAGGATCTTCTCCTTCATGTTGTAGTAGCTGTCATTGATCTGGGCCTCGGCCGTGCCGCCACCGTAAATTTCGTTGATGCGCGCGGCGCAGTCGGCAAAGAGTGCCTTTTTCTCCTCAAAGCGCTCGCGGTCGTGGTCGCGGATGATGTAGCGCAGCGTCGCCTCGGTCACGCTGCCGCTCATCTCGGTCAGGTGGAAGAAGCCCTCGTAGCCGTCGGTCTTCTCCGGGACTTCGTCCTCGGGCAGCATCGCGTGGAAGGCCATCGCTGCGGTCGCGGCGTTGATCATGACATTTTTGGCGCTGCCGGGGTGGACGCCGACGCCGTGCACCGTCAGAACGGCGGACGCGGCGTTGAAGTTTTCAAATTCGATCTCACCGAGTGGGCCGCCGTCCACGGTGTAGCCGTAGTTACAGCCGAGCTCCTGCACGTCGAGCCCGTCCACGCCGTTGCCGATCTCCTCGTCGGTCGTGAAGATGACGCGCACTTCGCCATGTTTGACGTTTTTCTCGATCATCGTCTCGACCGCGGCCATGATCTCGGCGACGCCGGCCTTGTCGTCCGCGCCGAGGAGCGTCGTGCCGTCGGTGACGATGAGCTCTTCGCCCACATGGCTCTCAAGGCCGGGGCAGAGCGCCTCGGTGAGGGAGACAGTGTCGTTGAGCTTCAGCTCGCCGCCCTCGTAGCGCACGAGGCGGGGCTTGACGTTTTCGCCCGAAGCGTCGGGAGCGGTATCCATGTGCGCGATGAGCGCGATGACGGGCGCGTCCACGCCCTCGCTCGCGGGGAGCGTTGCGAGCACGTTGCCGCAGTCGTCCATGTGGACGTCCTCGAGCTTCAGCGCTTCAAGCTCCTGCATCAGCACGCGGCCAAGGTCCTTCTGCCGCTCCGTGGAGGGCGAGGTGCCGGTGAATTCGTCCGAGGTGGTGTAATAGGTCACATAGCGCAGAAAACGCGATTTGGCAGATTCCATTTTGGGGTACCTCCTTGCAGTCATGCTGCGTGATATTTCACGTTCAGTGTACCACAAAAGGGGGCGAACTGTAAAGCCGCGGCGCACTGATCCGCGCAAAAGTGAAACGGTGCAAAAGATTCTTTTGCTTGACAAAGGGCGGCAGTTGATAATATAGTGTGATACATATTAAATAAGAAACTGGGAGGGAAGAGGAAAAATGAACGTGGAAACCATCACGAGCCGGCAGAATCCGCTGATGACGCACCTGCGCAAGCTCGCTTCCTCCCGGTCTTACCGCAAAAAGAGCGGCGAATATCTCTGCGACGGGACAAAGCTCTTGGACGAAGCGCTCAAGTGGGGCGCGCCGGTCCAAACGGCGGTGTTCTCTGACGGTGTGGAGATTCCAACGCTTCCCGATACCGTGCGCGCCGTGCGCGTGAGCGAAGATATGATGCGCTCGGTGAGCCCGATGGAGACGCCGCAGGGCGCACTGTTTACGGTCGCGCTTCCCGAGACGAAGCTGCCCGAAACGCTTGCGGGTAAGCACTATCTCGTGCTGGACGGCGTGCAGGACCCCGGGAACGTGGGGACCATCCTGCGTACGGCGGACGCGTTTGAGTGCGACGGCGTGTTCTTAGTCAACGCCTGCGCCGACCTCTTCAATCCCAAGACGGCGCGCGCCACGATGGGCGCGATCTTCCGCCGCGAGGCGTACAGCGTCACGCCGGAGGAGCTTTTCGCGCTGCTCAGTAAAAGCGGCGTCCCGCTCTACGGCACGGCGCTGCGCGAGGACACCGTGCCGCTGTCTGACGCGAACCTGTCCAAAGCCGCTGTCGCCATCGGCAGCGAGGGGCGCGGACTGTCGCAGCAAATGCTGGATGAGTGCGCCAAGACGCTCAAAATTCCCATGAGCCCGCGCTGCGAGTCGCTCAACGCGGCCATCGCGGCGACGGTCGTTCTGTGGGAGATGTATCGCTGAAACAAACAAGGAGGTGCTCTTCATGGCGGGCCTTAAATACTGGGTGTGGCTCTCGGAGGTCAAGGGACTGACAAACCGCTCAAAGCTTCTGCTGCTCGATTATTTCGGCACGCCGGAGAACGTCTACTATGCCGACGAGGACGAGTATCGCCTCGTCGAGGGCATCGAGCCGCGGCAGATCGCGCTGCTCGCGGAAAAATCGTTGGAAAACGCCGACCGTATCCTCGGCGCGTGTTCGCGGCTGGGGCTGCGGCTTCTCACGATGCAGGACGCGGACTATCCGATGCGCCTGCGCAATATCTTTGAGCCGCCGTGCCTGCTTTATGTCAAAGGCCAGTTCCCCGTTATCGACGAGGAGGTCGCTGTCGCCATGGTCGGCACGCGCAAGGCCTCGCCCTACGGCATCGAAGCGGCGGAGAAGATCGCCTACGGCCTGTGCAAGCAGGGCGCGGTCGTGATCTCCGGCGCGGCGGCGGGCGTGGACAGCGCATCTCACCGCGGCGCGCTGCGCGCGGGCGGAAAGACCATCGCCGTGCTCGGCAACGGGCTGGACATTGTCTATCCCGCGGAGAATGAATGGCTGTACCGCGATATCGCGGCCTCGGGCGCGCTCATCAGCGAGTATCCGCCCGGGACGGCGGCCGAGGCGTGGCATTTTCCCATGCGAAACCGCATCATCAGCGGCTTGAGCCTCGCGACCATCGTGGTCGAAGCGCCGGAAAAGAGCGGCGCGCTCATCACGGCGAATACCGCGCTTGAGCAGGGACGCGATGTTTTCGCCGTTCCCGGTCCGATCGACGCGCCATTAAGCCGCGGCTGCAACCGTTTGATCGCGGACGGCGCGGCGGGCCTCATCACCGACAGCTGGGATGTGCTGCGCGAGTACGAGGCCATCTATCCGCATAAAATACTCGGCGAGCGCGTGGAGCTTCCGCGTACGCTCGGCTATCAGGCGCGCGAGGAGCAAGCGCGCGCCAAGCAGGCCGCGGCGGAGGAAATACTGTCGCTGCCGACACTGAACTTGAAAACCAACGACGCGGGGCTGACCGACGACCAGATCGCCATTCTGCGCACGCTGAAAGACGGCGCGCTGCAGGTGGATGACCTGATCGAAAAGACGCAGATCCCCACGCGCCGTGTTCTTTCCGCGCTGACGATGATGGAGCTTGAGGGCTACGTCGAGCAGGGCAGCGGCAAGCATTTTTCTTTGACCGTCACACTACTGGAGGAATAACATTCATGGCAAAAAAGCATCTGGTGATCGTCGAGTCTCCGGCGAAGGCGAAAACCATTGGAAAATATCTCGGCAAAGACTACGAGGTCAAGGCCAGCATGGGCCATTTGCGCGACCTGCCCAAGAGCAAGCTGGGCGTCGATATCGAGCACGACTTCGAGCCTGTCTATCAGCCCATCCGCGGAAAAGAGGAGCTCATCAGCGAGCTCAAAAAGGCCGCCAAGAGCAGCGACACCGTGTATCTTGCAACGGACCCAGACCGCGAGGGCGAAGCCATCTCGTGGCACTTAAAAGCGCTTTTGAATCTGGACGATGAAAAGGCCAAGCGCGTGACTTTCAACGAGATCACGAAAAAGGTCGTCTCCGAGAGCATCAAGGAGCCGCGCGCCATCGACCAGGACCTGGTCGACGCGCAGCAGGCGCGCCGCGTGCTCGACCGCATCGTAGGCTATCAGCTGAGCCCGCTTCTGTGGAAGAAGGTCCGCCGCGGCCTCTCCGCGGGCCGCGTGCAGTCCGTGGCCGTGCGCATGGTCGACGACCGCGAAAAGGAAATTCAGGCCTTCGAGGCGCAGGAATACTGGACGCTTGACGCCGACCTCACCGACGAGGCGACGCACAAGACCTTTGAGGCGCACTATTACGGCAAGGACGGCAAAAAGGTCGAGCCGGCCTCGGGCGAGCAGGTGGACGGCATCATCGCCGACATCGGCGACAAGCCCTTTACCGTGACGAATATCAAGCGCACGGACAAGCAGCGCTCCCCGTCTCTGCCGTTCACCACTTCCACCCTACAGCAGGAGGCCTCGCGCAAGCTCAACATGACGCCGCGCCGCACCATGGCCATCGCCCAGCAGCTCTATGAGGGCGTGGACATCACGGGCGAGGGCACGGTGGGTCTCATCACCTACATGCGTACCGACTCGCTGCGCATCTCCGAAGAGGCCATCGCTGCGGCGAAGACGTTTATCCTGGGCCGCTACGGGCAGAGCTACTATCCCAAGACCGCCCGCCACTACAAGGCCAAGGCCGGCGCGCAGGACGCGCACGAGGCCATCCGCCCCTCGAACGTCAACCTGACGCCCGAGCAGATCAAGGGCGACCTGACGGGTGAGCAGTACCGCCTGTACCGCCTGATCTGGAGCCGCTTTTTGGCCTCCCAGATGGCGAACGCCGTGTACGACAGTGTGAGCGCGCAGATCATGGCGGGCGGACACGAGTTCCACGCGAGCGCCAGCAATTTGAAATTCTCCGGCTACACCGCCGTTTACGAGGAATCCCGCGATGACGACAGCAAGGAGGAAAAGGAGGGCACGCTGCCGCCGCTCGTCGAGGGGCAGGGCTTGACGCTCGAGGCATATACGCCGCTCCAGCACTTCACTCAGCCGCCCGCGCGCTACACGGACGCGACGCTCATCCGCGCGATGGAGCAGAACGGCATCGGCCGCCCGTCGACCTACGCGCCGACGGTCTCGACGATCTTAGACCGCGAATACGTCATCAAGGACGGAAAATACCTGCGTCCTACGCCGCTCGGCGAGGTGGTGACGGGCCTGATGGAAGAGCGCTTCCCCGACATTGTGGACATGAAGTTCACCGCCCGCATGGAGGAAAAGCTCGATACCGTCGAAGAGGGCAAGACCGCGTGGAAGGACGTCATCCGCGACTTTTACGGCGGCTTTGAGCGCGACCTTGAAAACGCCGAGAAGGCGCTTGAGGGCGTGAGACTCAAGGTCCCCGATGAGGTAAGCGAGGAGAAGTGCGACGTCTGCGGCCGCAACATGGTCATCAAGAGCGGGCGTTTTGGCCGCTTCCTGGCCTGCCCGGGCTACCCTGAGTGCACGTTCACCAAGCCCCTTGTCATCGAAATGCCTGGCCGCTGCCCCAAGTGCGGTGGGCGCATGATGAAGCGCACCGGCGTGAGCAAGAAGACGAACAAGCAGTACACGTACTACGCCTGCGAATTCTCCACCAGCAGCGATCCCGAGAAGAAGTGCGACTTCATGACTTGGGATGTGCCGACGAAGGACGACTGCCCCGAGTGCGGACAGACGATGTTCAAAAAGGCGGGCAAGGGCTTTAAGCGCCCGTACTGCATCAACCCCGCGTGTTCGCGCTTTGTGCCGGAAGACCAGCGCGGCTATGTGAAAAAGAAGACCACCGAGACCGCGGAAGAGGGCGCGGAGAGCGCCGAAGCCGCCGATGCGGCGGAGACCGCGGAAAAGAAGACCGCCGCCAGGAAGACGACGGCTAAGAAGAGCACCACCGCAAAGAAAACGAGCACAAAAGCGGCGAGCACCAAGAAGACCGCGACGAAGACCGCCGCAGCGAAGAAAACGACAAAGAAGGCCGCAGCCGAGGATGGTGCAGAAAAGCCCACAAAAAAGACGGCGGCAAAGAAGACCGCGACCACGAAAAAGGCGGCCGCTAAGAAGACGACCGCCAAGTCCGCGGCCAAAAAGACCGCGGAGAAAGAAGAAAACTGATGCAAGTAACTGTGATCGGCGCCGGCCTTGCCGGCTGCGAGGCTGCCTGGCAGCTCGCGCAGCGCGGCATCGCCGTGACGCTGCATGAAATGAAACCCGAAAAGACCACCCCCGCGCACCACACGGCGGATTTTGCCGAGCTTTGCTGCTCGAATTCGCTGCGCTCGGACCAGATCGAAAACGCGGTCGGCCTTCTCAAAGAGGAGCTGCGCCGCCTCGATTCGCTGATCCTTGCCTGCGCGGACGCGACGCGCGTGGAGGCGGGCGGCGCGCTGGCGGTCGACCGCTACGGCTTTTCAAAGCTCGTGACAGAGAAGATCCGTTCGCATCCCAATATCACGGTTGTTCCCGGCGAGGTGACGGCCATCCCCGAGGGGAACGTCATCATCGCCTCGGGCCCCTTGACGAGCGACGCGCTCGCCGCCGCCATCGCGGAAAAGATCGGTGACGGGCACACGCTGAACTTCTTCGACGCCGCCGCCCCGCTCGTGACCTTTGAGAGCGTCGACATGGATTCGGCGTTTTTCGCCTCGCGCTACGACAAGGGGACGGCGGACTACATCAACTGCCCGATGACGGAGGAGGAGTACGATGCCTTCTGGCAGGCGCTCACGACCGCCGAGGAAGCGAGCGTACACGGCTTTGAGGATAAAAACGTCTTCGAGGGCTGCATGCCCGTCGAGGTCATGGCGCGCCGCGGACACGATACGCTCTGCTACGGCCCGCTCAAGCCGCGCGGTCTGCGAGACCCGAAGACGGGGAAAGAGCCCTATGCCGTCGTCCAGCTGCGGCGCGACAACGCGCAGGGCAGCGTCTATAACCTTGTCGGCTTCCAGACGCATCTGCGCTTTCCCGAGCAGAAGCGCGTGTTTTCGATGATCCCCGCGCTGCATGATGCGGAGTTTGTGCGCTACGGCGTGATGCACCGCAACACCTATCTCCGCTCGCCGGGGATGCTGGACCGCTACTATCGCCTGATCGCGGATGACCGCATCGCCTTTGCCGGGCAGATGACCGGCGTGGAGGGCTATATCGAGTCCGCAGCTTCGGGCTTTCTGGCGGGCATCGAGATGGCAAGAAGACTCGAAGGCAAACCGCCCGTCGATTTCCCACGCGAGACGGCCATCGGGGCGCTGGGGCTTTACATCAGCGATACGACGGTCTCGGACTTTCAGCCGATGAACGTGAACTTTGGTATCATGCCGCCGCTGGGCTACCGCATCAAGGGCGGCAAGCGCGTGAAAAATGCGCAGCTCGCCGCGCGCTCGCTTGAAAAGATCGACGCGATGCGCGAGGACGTGCTGAGTGACAGGAAAGGAGAGTGACCCCGTGAAGATCATCGTCGACGCCATGGGCGGCGATTTCGCCCCGCTCGCGCCCGTCAAGGGCGCGCTGATGGCGCAGGAGAAGTACGGCGTGGACATCGTCCTGACCGGAAAAACGGAAGAGATCTTGAAGGCCCTGCAGCAGTGCGGCTGCAAGGAGCTCCCCAAGGGCATGGAGATCGCCAACGCGACCGAGGTGGTCGAGATCTGCGACGATCCGGCCACGGCCTTTAAGCACAAGAAGGATTCGTCCCTCACCGTGGGGCTCAATATGCTGCACGCGGGCGACGCGGACGGCTTTGTCAGCGCGGGCAGCACGGGCGCGCTCCTCGCGGGCGCGACGCTTCTCGTCAAGCGCATCCGCGGTCTGCGCCGCGCGGCGCTCGCGCCGACGATCCCGACGGCCAAGGGCAAGGCCGTACTCATCGACTGCGGCGCGAACGCCGAGTGCACGGTCGAATACCTGCTGCAATTTGCGTATCTTGGCAGCTACTATGCGCAGAAAGTGCTCGGCGTCGAAAATCCGCGCATCGGTCTTTTGAACATCGGCGCGGAGGAGAGCAAGGGCGACACGCTGCGCCGCGAAACGTATCAGAAGCTCAAGGAAGCGGGCGAGGCGGGGCATCTCAACTTTACCGGCAACATTGAGGCCAAGGAAGCGATGCTCGGTGAGTGCGACGTTATCGTCGCCGACGGCTACAGCGGCAACATCATGCTCAAGAGCATCGAGGGCACGGGCAAGCTTCTTTCCATCAAATTGAAGGAAATGCTGATGCACAGCACCGGCACGAAGCTGGCGGCGCTGCTGCTCAAGGGACAGCTCGGCAATTTCAAGAAAATGCTCGACGCGAACGAGGTCGGCGGTACGGCGCTGCTCGGCATCTCGAAGCCGGTTGTCAAGGCGCACGGCAGCGCAAGTGAGGTCGGCATCTGCAATGCGGTCCGTCAGGCGATGGAGGTTGCGCGCAGCGGTATCATCGACGACATCGCGCAAAATATCGACAAGATGCGTATTGAACAGAAGGCAGAATAACGCGAATGCCAAAAAGCGGCAAAATGGGTATTGACAGTACAGTGCCTTTGCCGTATCATTTGGAAGAACCAAAACCGTGAGAGGAAGTATAAGACTTATGAGCCCCGAAGAAATTTTCAAAACGATGCAGAAGCTGATCGTCGAGCAGTTCGCGCTCGACCCCGATGAGGTCACGATGGACAGCTCTTTTGAGGAAGATCTTGGCGCCGACTCCGTGGATCTTGTCGAACTGGTGATGGCCATGGAGGAAGAGTTTGAGCTCGATGAGATCCCCGAGGAGGAGCTCACCTCGCTCAAGACGGTGGGCGACTGCGTGCGCTACCTGAGCACGAAGCTCGGTTAAGAAGAAAAAAGCCGCCCCGCTTTGCGCGGGGCGTCCTTTTATCAGGAGGAAACACCATGCAGGCCTTGGAAGAAAAGCTGCAATATCATTTCAAAAATCCGGCGCTGCTCGAAGAGGCGCTGCGCCACAGCTCGTATGCCAACGAGCACCGCGGCGCAAACTTTTTCAGCAACGAGCGCCTGGAATTCCTGGGTGACAGCGTGCTCGGCTTTGTGACGGCGGAGTATCTGTTTGCCAAGCATCCTACCGCGCCGGAGGGGGAGCTGACGCGCATCCGCGCGCTGCTCGTGTGCGAGGACAGCCTGCACGAGGTCGCGCAGCGCCTGGAGCTTGGAAAATACTTAAAGCTCGGCAACGGCGAGGAGAGCTGCGGCGGCCGCACGCGTCCGTCTATCCTGGCCGACGCGACCGAGGCGGTGTTTGCCGCGGTGTACCTTGACGGCGGCATCAGCGCGGCCAGCGCGCTCATCCACCGCGTGCTGCTCGACACCGAACGCGAGGAGGTCGCCGAGGAAAAGCGCCGCGACTATAAGACCATTTTACAGGAATTCGTGCAGCGCACGCCGAACCAGACGCTTTCCTACCGCCTGTTTGGTGAGAGCGGCCCCGACCATGACAAGACGTTCTATTTTGAAGTCCTGCTCAACGGCGGCGCTGTGGGCAAGGGCGCGGGCCGCAGCAAGAAGGAAGCCGAGCAGATGGCCGCAAAAGACGCGCTTGAAAAACTGACGAATCAGCGCTGAAGCATATGATCACCGACTGCTTTGACAATAAGACCGAGCCTGTCATCAGCCTGCGGGACTTTTACGGCGAGCAGAAGCACCTTATCGAAACGTGCCTGATCCTGTTTTCGCAAAAGATCTATCAGCATTTGCTGGAAGCCTTTCCCTGCGAAAAGATCGGCCTCATCGGCGCGTGCAACGGGAACATTCCCATTTACCGCATGAATTACAAGGGAAAGGACATCGCGTTTTACCTCTCGGGCATCGGCTCGGCGATTGCCGCGTCGGAGTGCTATGAGGCGAGCTGGATCGTCGGCGCTTCAAAGTTTGTGATGTTCGGCTCATGCGGGAGCCTGAATCGTGAGGCGACGAGGGGCAAATTCATCGTCCCGACGGAGAGTTACCGCGGCGAGGGCTGCTCGTATTATTTCGCCGCGCCGTCCGACTACATCACGGTCGAGAATGCGCAGAAGCTCTCGGCCATCTTTACCGAGCTGGGCGTCCCACACGTGACGGGGCGGGTTTGGACGACGGACGCCATGATCCGCGAGACCGCGGGCCTCGTCGCGCAGCGAAGAAGCGAGGGCTGTCTCGCCGTGGAGATGGAGCTCGCCGGTGTGCAGGCGGTGTGCAGTTTTTACGGCTTATCGCTCTATAACTTCCTCGAGGCGGGGGACGTGCTGGAGGAGAGCGGCTACGATGTCGCCAATCTTCGCGGCGCGAACCACGACCTCGGCAAGCTCTATATCGCGCTGGAAACGGCGCTGCGCATCTGAATAGAATCGAAAACGCCATGACAAAGTCACGGCGTTTCTTTTTTGCTGTTTTTCTTCTTTTCAAAGAGGATCGATAGCCCCGCGTAGAGCAGGAACAGCCCGAACGGCTTGCGGAAGACGCTGCTGTCGACCATTGTCGTCAAAAACGCGGCGGCGAGCGCACAGAGCGTGCCGGTCGGGATGGCCGTGCACAGGACGGCTTTGTCGAGATATCCGTTTTTGCGATGCGCGAAGAGCGAGATGCCCGCGGTTGGCAGAAAATAGAGCAGGTTGATAGCCTGCGCTGTGCGCTGCTCCACGCCGAAAAAGAGCGTCATGCACAAAAGCAGCAGCGTCCCGCCGCCGACGCCCCAGGATGAGAGGATTCCCGTCAAAAGCCCGCAGAGCGCGGGAAAGAGCCAGTCCGTCACAGAAGGTACCTCACCGCGCCATAGAGCAGAAACAGCGCGAAAATGCGCTTGAGCCATGTGTTCGGCACGCCCTTGAAGAGCCTGCCGCCGATCCATCCGCCTGCAAGCCCGCCGACAAGGTAGGGGAGCGCCTCTCCGAGCGGCAGCACGCCGCGGAACGCATACACGAGCACCGACACAAGGCAGAACGGGAAGATGACAGCCACGCAGGTCGCAAGCGCCGTCTTGTCGGAGAGCTTTGCCCACGAGCGCAGCAAAAACGCGAGCGGGATGCCGCCGCCTCCGCCGAATAAGCCGTTCACCGTGCCCGCGAGCGCGCCGCAGACGCGGTATTTGCCCTTTTCCGTCATGCTGTCACCGCCTTTTTCGATGCTATGTAGCGGCCGCCTTAAGGGGCGGCTGCAAAAATTACTGCTTCTTGAAGCTCTGGCAGTCGGTGCACTGGTCCATGGTGGGGTTGGCCTCGTGCGTACCGACCTGGATGGCGTTCAGACCGCAGTACTGGGCGTCCTTACAGTGGTTGGCGCAGTTGGTCACGGCACAGCGAATAGAGGTGTTGGGCGTGCAGGAGCAGCCGTTATTGGTATGATCGGTCATGGATTTGTCCTCCTGAAAAAATTGTTTTGGCGTTTGCCGCGCTTAGTTTGCGCGCATTTTTGCCCGCTATGCAAAAGGAAGAACATTCCAATAAAAAACGTCCGGCTGAATATCAGCCGGACGTTTTTTCACTTGTCATTTTAGAAGCTCGTCGATCGCGCGGTAAAGTTCGGAGAGCGTCTCCTCGTCATTTTGCTGGATGGCGGCGGTGACGCAGGTATCCATGTGGTTGCGCAAAATCTGGCGGCTGGTCGAGCGGATAGCGGACTCCACCGCGGCGAGCTGGATCAGCACCTCGGAGCAGTCGCGGTCGTCCTCCACCATCTTTTTGATGGATTCGCGATGCCCGATGGCACGCGCAAGGCGGTTGCTGATCTTTTTCGTCTGCTCGGGGTCATGGACATGCCCGTGCATATGGGGGTGCCCGTGGCTGTGCTCATGGACGTGTTCGTGCTCGCTCATGGCATTCTCCTTTAGAACTTCAGCGCACCGACGCTTGCTTCCACGGTTCGGATATACGCGCGGTCGATGATCTGCTGGGCGACGGCCTCGAGATATGGCGTGAGGGGCATGTCGTTGTCCATTTCGGGTACCTTGCTGCGAAGCAGGTCGTAGATAGCCTGCGTGCCCTTGGCGCAGCGCTTGTCCTCGTAGCAGTCGAGCGCCTGACCGTCGCAGATGAGCTCGGCGGCGAGGATATACTTGGCGAGGTGCATCGAGTCATAGGCCTTCTTGGCGGCGTTGTAGCCCATGTTGACATAGTCCTCCTGGTTGGCGCAGGTGGTCAGATTGTCGACCACGGCGGGGTGCGCGAGGATACGCAGCTCGCCCTGAAGACCCGCGGAGGCGTACTGGATCATCATGAGACCGTTGTTGAAGTCGGCGTTCTTGTTGAGGAACGCCGGCAGCTCGCTCACCAAGCTGTTGAGCAGGCGGTCGATGCGGCTGTTGCTCATTTTGCACAGATCTGTGATCGCGATGCAGAGGTTGTCGGACGCCATACCGGCATAGGTGCCGTCGGCGTTGCAGCCCATCAGCGCGACTGCGCCGCCGTCCTCTTCATCGAAGATGAGCGGGTTGTCGACGGACGAGTTGAGCTCGATAGCGAGCGTCGCCTGCGCGTCCTTGATGGCCTTTTTGACCGGGCCGTGGAGCTGCGGCATGCAGCGGATGGACAGCGCGTCCTGCACGCGGTGGCCGCGGTAGCGCTCAAGTATCGGGCTGTCCTTCAAAATGGCGCGGATGTTGGCCGCGGTGTTGATCTGGTCGGGGTGCGGGCGCACGGCCATCAGGCGCTCGTCCATAGCCATCAGCGTACCCTTGAGCACCTCGAGCGTGAAAGAGCCCGCAATGTCTGCCGTCAAGCTGAGCGTTTGCGCGTCATAGATCGCAAGCGACGCGAACGCGGTGACGGACGTGGTGCCGGAGAGCAGGATAAGGCCTTCTTTGGAAGAAAGCACGACGGGCTTGAGGCCCGCGCGCTTGAGCGCCTCTGCGCCGTCAAGCGTTTCACCCTGATAGGTGGCCCTGCCCTCGCCGATCATCACCATGCCGATGTGGCCCTCGAGCGTCAGATAGCCGACGGAGCCATGACCGGGGACGATGGGGCTGATGCCCGCGTTGAGCATGTCGCGGATCAGCGCGAGCGTTTCAAGACGGATGCCCGTATGGCCGGAGCCGAAGTGGCAGAGCATGACAAACATCATTGCGCGCGTGCACTCCTCGGCGATGGGCTCGCCGACGGCGCAGGTGTGGGCGTAGATGTTGTTGCGCTGGATCGTCTCGCGGTCCTTTTCGGGGATGAACTTTTTCCAGTTGTCGCCAAGGCCCGTGGTCAGGCCATAGATGGCCTTGCCTTCGTGGCTGAAGCGGTCGACATGGGCGCGGCAGTAGTTGACGCGCTCTTCATATTCTTTGGAAAACGCGACCTTTGCGCCAAAGCGCGCGACACTGACAAGGTCGTTGATGGTGGCGGTGCCGCCAAGCGTAACAGTGTTCATATCGGATCGTACCTCTTAAAATGTGGGTTTCGCTCTCTTACAGGGAGTTGTCGGTCTTGTAGCCGTCGGCCTCGATGGCGATGTAGCGCACCTTTTTGCCCATCTCCATCTCGCCGTAGAACGCGACGTAGTACGGGCGGTAGAAGGGGCGGTAGGATGCGACCTCCATCGAGGTGATGATGTGGCCCGAATGGCGGCGCATGATGCGCATGGCGACGCGCTTGGCCTGGGCGATGATCTTTTCTTTGTCGAAAGTGGAATCCTGGCACATGTCAGGATCGAGGTCAGCTTCGTAAAGCGGGAGCGGCTGCTCGTGGTAGCTCGCGGTGCAGCGCGTGCCTTCGACGATCATGCAGATCTTCTGCGAGTTGCCGCCCATCTGGCCCTTGCGGGTGAAAAAGCGCTCCACAAGGCCGGGCTTGAAATAGGCGTCGAACACGACTTCAAAGCTCTGCAAATAGAGCTGCTTCATCGTGATCTTGCCGCCGCCGTACATGGCCTTGCCGATCAGGTTGCCGCCGCCGCGGGCCTTGACGAAGGCTTCGGAGTCGGTCATTTTCTTTTGGGTGATTAAAACGTCCACTGTGCGGGAACCTCCTTGAAACGGAATGGGAGAGTAAAAAAGCAAATACGAGAAAGACAGATTCCGCGGGGGAATCAGCCTACCTTCTCATCATACGCCAACGCTGGGGGAATGACAAGCCGCTTTTAGCGCGTTTTGTGGCAAAAACGGAAGAGTTTACACATTTTTTCGGCAAGCGGAAACTGAAAAACCGCTTTTTTGCGAAAGAAACAGCCGCTTGCCGGTTCATGCCACTTTTGTGCATAACGCAGAAACGCATGACCGTTTGGCGTGAAAAGATTATACTAAGTTACCGTTGAAAAAAGCGTTGAATCCGTTGGGCGGCCCGCATGGCGAAGCGGGCGGCGATGCGCCGCGGATTCAACGATAATTCGTCGGCGAAGCATTATGATAAAATAAGAATGCTTCATAGCATCGTTGTATCATTGCTGTGGAGGGCGGAGGATAGCGCCCCCGAAAAGGCAATGCAGATATAATAAGAAATCAGGCAAGCAATAAAAAGAGGAGATAGCAATATGTCTTTACTGACCAGCAAGCTGAGCGACGAAGATCGCAAGAAAGCGCACGAGCTTTTTGGAGTGCCCGAGCAGTTCGACGAAGTGGCCGACCTGATGGTGCACGAGGAGGAATGGCAGGTCATTCTTCTGATGGGCAAGGAGCCCATGACGGAAAAGGAGCTGCGTAAGCTCATGGAGAAGAACCGCCTGGCCGCGTCGCCCTACGTGCTCATCAACCGCATGTACTCCCGCAACGTACTCAACAAGGTCACGAATGCGGACGAGCCGACCTGGAAGATCAGCGACTTCTACAGCCGCTATTCCTACTATGTGCAGTTTGAGTACTATGAGTTCGGTTGTCTGCCGCGAGAGCTCATCGAGGCGCTCTACGACTGGCAGACAGAGATTTATCAGTCGATCTATCTGCCGCAAGTGAAGGCCAAGGTCGCCGGTGAGGGCGTCTATGTCCACAACCAGACGTATCTGACGCTCGAGGAGTTCGATAAGATCATCGACGGGCATCACGGCAGCATCCATCTTGTGCCCTGCAACTGCAAGAGCCAGAAGTATTTCCACGACCGCAAGCTCAATGTGTGCGTCAACATGAACGACGGGCCGAACAGCGCGGTCGACCGCGGCATGGGCGAGCCCATCAGCCCTGAGGACATGAAAAAGAAGGTGCGCGAGTTCAACGCCAGCGGACTCATGCAGAACGGCGAGGACGGCTTCATCTGCAACTGCGACGGTCTGTGCTGCTTCCCGATGCAGATGGCCTATAAGGCCGGCTCCCGCCTGATCTATCCCGAATCCAACTGGAAGATCGACTGGCACGAGGACGAGTGCGTCAACTGCGGCAAGTGCACGAAGATTTGCAACTTCGGTGCGTTCTACAAGGACGACAACCGCAAGGTGCACTACGATGTGGACAAGTGCTGGGGCTGCACCATCTGCGCGCCCAACTGCCCGAAGCACGCTATCCACCTGCTGCCGAGAGAGCAGAAGACCTGAGAGAAGCACTTAAGGCACTACGCAATAGCATTTTGGCCGGACGGTGCCCTAAAAGTGGCCGCCCGGCTTTTTTCTTGCTTTGCGCGAGAAATGGAGAGAGGAAGTCAGCACCATGGCACTTATCAAAGTTCTGATCATCTTTGTGGTGATCCTCGCCCTGCTTAACAAACGCCTGCCCCTTTATCTTGCGATGATTTTTGGTTCACTCCTGATGATCATGATGTTCCGTCTGCCGCTCGCCACGGCGGGGCAGACGGCGCTGCACACGATCACGGGCTGGGACGTCTGGTCAGTGAACCTTGCGATGTACGTGATCTCGGTGCTTGTCTACGAGCTTGACCTGCGCCATCGGTTCGAGGATGCACAGCGGGCGATGAATGGACTAATGCGCGACCCGAGGCTCAACACGTCGCTTGCCTGCATGTTCATCGGCCTGATGCAGGGCCCCGCCACCGTGACGATCTGCGGCGGCATGGTGGACACGATGGCGGGCGACCACCTCGAAAACGATGAAAAGGCGGCGGTCGCCACGTACCTCCGCCACATTCCCGAGGCTATGGTGCCGACGTTCACGGGCGTTATCGTGGCGTGCAGCATCAGCGGCATTTCCATTTCATCCTTTTTCGTGTGGATGATCCCGATGGCATTGCTGACGCTTCTGGCAATCTACCTTGTCTATCTGCGCCGCGTGCCGCGCACAGTCGGCGAGACGGGACGCAGCAAAAAAGAGTGCGTGCGTCTGCTTTTGCGGAGCCTGTGGTCGCTGCTGCTGGCAATCGCGGTGATCATCGTGTTTTCGCTGCCGACGTGGGCCGTCGTGGCGGTCATCGCGGCCGTCAACGCGCTGGTCGAAAAATTCTCCGCGCAGGAGGTGCGCGATGCGCTCATCAAGGGCTTTGACCTAAAGTCGCTGCTCGGTATTACGATGACGTATGTCTTCAAGGACCTTTTGATCCTTGGCGGCGTGATCGACGTGCTGCCGACGTATTTCGAGCATCTGCCCATTCCGGCGTTTCTGGTGCTCGTGATCCTGTACGCGTTCGGCACGCTGGTCGCGGGATCGAGCGCCGCGGCCGCGGCCTTTATCCCGCTGGCCTACACCATGATCCCGAACGGCGGCGCGTTTTTGCTGGCGCTGCTGATGAGCGTCAGCTTCGCCTCGAGTCAGCTGAGCCCCACGCACATCTGCACGGCGATCATCTCGGACTATTTCGGCGTCACATTCTTCGCCACGGTCAAAAAGCTCCTGCCGCTGTTTCTGCTCACCGTTCTCATCGCCTGCGGCTATTACATGCTGCTGACGGCGGTATTCTGAAGAAAACAAACAAGGCCTGTGCCAAGCAGCACAGGCCTTGATCGATTTTCTGTAAAGGGAAAATCAAAGGGAAAACAGAGCAAAAAATGCAGACCCTTTCCCCTAAACGGGTATTTCGGGCGATTTCCAGAGAAAAATCAAGATTTGAAAAACACAAAAATACAACTAATTCAATATAAAAAGAAAGGATTCCAAACATTTCTGCTTGAAATCCTAACTTCTGTCTTGTCCGTAAGGTATAGATGCCACAGTTTCATCTGATTTTTATGTGCTATCAGACACTAAAACCGAGAAACAGAAAGCACCCCATTTAAGACACGGCAAGCAGAACTTGCAGGCACCGCTCATTACCCGAAATATTGTAGCAAAAGTTATTCCTAATTTCAAATATGAACTTCTCGCATAATACAATTCATGTAGTCCAGATTAAACCAAGCAAGGTCGAGTTCCCTCTTCTAAGTTCTGACGAGCTGCTTGCTTTTCTGCTTATCAAATGCGAAAGTGTCAGCCGGAAGAGGCCCTGTATATCTTGAAAGCATTGGAGTCCCGCCACAGTTTTCAATAATCCCATAACCTTTGTCACATGACTATCTACTTGAAAGCGGCGCCAGATATTTGGTTCAATCTCAGCATCTCACAATTCTACAAAAATTGAAAAGTCTGCTGGTCGCCCATGTCTGAAACCTCCTTACAATAATCACCCATAGAATCATTACTGGGGTGGATTCAAAGTTTCAAGCAGCCCCTGACAGCCGGCCAATACATTCTGCCATGTTTCCTCGAAATCGTCTGTGTACCACGGATCGGCAACTTCGCCGGGGTGGTCTGTAAAATCCATCAGGAGGTGCATTTTGTCGGCAAAGTCGCCCCCGCAGATTTTGTACATACTCCGAAGGTTGGCATTGTCCATACCAATCAACAGATCGTACTTCTCGTAATCGCTGTTCAACAACTGACGAGCTCTCTTGCCGGAGCAGTTGATGCCATGTTCCGCCAGTTTGCGACGGGCCGGGGGATAAACCGGATTGCCAATTTCCTCTGTACTTGTAGCTGCTGACTCGATCTGGAATTTGCTCTCCAGCCCTGCTTTCTTCACCAAGTCCTTCATTACAAACTCGGCCATCGGGCTTCTGCAAATATTCCCATGACAGATAAAAAGTATCTTGTTCATGCGTTGTTGGCTCCAAATTAGTATTCTTAGACTCAGTATAGCATGTATTTGCAGATTCGTCGAGGTCAATTTCTAAATGACTGGCAGAATCAATTTTCTGTTTGAGTTCAGCTTTTGACCAGCCAAACTGAGCAGTCGCTCGCAAGTACCAACGGCGCTCGTCCATGTTCAGGTCTGCTTCCAGGATAATCACATTCTGTGTCCAGCCGATTTTCAAAGACAGTGCCAAAAGATCAGAATGTTCCCCATACACACGGTAGAAATCCCGCATCCGGCGCATATTCCGCGGAGAGAAGCCATTCACATCCTGATAGCGATTTTTGAAATGCTCAGCTGCTGCGACAGTGGCACCCTTTTCAGGGCGGGTGCAAATCAAACGGCCAAGTTCACAGTATAGTTCCATCTGTGTCATTCCCGCAGCCATCACATCATCCATTGCATTAAACATAGCGGAATAATCAATATCTTTGCGAATGTTCATAGCTTCTCCTTTCCGGCAAAGTCTGCCTTTATTTAGTAACAGTTCAAAGAGAAAAGCGGGAGTAATCCCGCGCTTCTCTTTGATCTGCTGCTTATAATACTTGAACCATCTGCTCCCAGAGCAGGACGAAGCGGTCATCAATGATTTTGTTGTTATGGTAATGACCGAACAACCAGTAGTGGAAACTTGCCTTTTCTCTGACATTCTCCAGGAAGTCGGTCAAGGGGTCATAGATATATCCGCCTTCGCCCAGTTTGTCCACTATGTTGTTTGGAGCGCAATGGGTAACGATATAGTCTACCTTATAATCGACACGATCCAGATTGCGTTTTGCTTCTTCATATTCTGAAACACAGGGAAGTTCCTGTTTCCACCAGGAGCAGTGATTGACTCGGAAGCGGCCTCCCATTCGACGAAGGGCCCAGTACTGTTCTTCAAAATCCGGGGCAGTTGGATTCAGGATACCATCTTCAATGTCATGGCTCCTGGCACCTCCCATTGTGAAGAAGGAGTATCCTTGCAGATCGAAAATCTGACCACGCATTAGATGGATCACATGGGGACGAATGCGCTGGATCTTTCCGCCATTCCATTCTTCCACGGGGTATTCTCTCATCAGATCAAAGTTTTCATGATTCCCACTCACAAACAACGTGGTAAAGGGCAGTGCTTCCAGCCAGTCCAGACGTTGTTTTTCCTTGTTGCTGTTGTCCCAAACTCCGCCGAAGTCCCCGCAGATAATCATGTAGTCGTCTTTGGTCATGCCAGCCTGTTCGGGAAAGTATTTGGCATCAAATCGTTGGAAGTTTCCGTGAGTATCACCTGTGGCATAAATCATTTCATCATGCACCCCCTTGTTATTCTACCATGTTCTGCTCAACCTGTGTGCCACCTTGCAGATACACAATGATCTTTTCCGCTGAGACAACTTTAACTGTATCGACCAGTTGACGAATAAGGCTTTCGTCCCATTCTGTTATTGTAGGTGAAGTCTGTCTTAAGGTGCTTGCCACATCATCTACACGTTTCATAAGGGCTGAGTTATTCGTCCGCTGCTCCTGAATGCGTGACCGTTGTTTCTTTAGTTCAGCACACTCGTCTGCCAGCGCCTTCATGTAGTCTGCACAGATGCTTAAACCTTGTTCTGCTGTTTGTGCGACGACTCTGCGAACTTCTTCATCGATTTCTGCCAGCCTTTGTTCGATTTCTGATAGGCTCATTGTTTCACCAGGAATCGGTGCTAAGGTTTGTTCCATGGCACCTGTAATCCGGCTGATGATGGTTTCCTTTTGGGACATCACAGAACTTATTGCAGTGAGAATGGTTCTTTGAAGTGAGCCTTCTTCCAGGGTCGGAGACTTGTGGCAGTATTTCGTGCCATAATCCAAGCGGCTCACGCAGCGCCATACCACTTTCTTTTTCCCTCTCTTTGACCATGTACACCGACGATACAATGTACCACACTCTCCGCAGATCAGCCTTTCTGACAGGGCGTATCGGCTTTTATATGTGGATAAACCGGTAGGTGCATTCTTGCGAGATGGGCTCTTACAAGCACCTCTCCTTGCCATTTCCACCTGCACTGCATCGAAGGTCTGACGATCAATGATCCCCTGATGGTTGTTAGTCACGAGATACATGGGGAGTTGCCCTGTGTTCCGGACCTTTTTCTTGCTAATGCAATCTTGAGTGAATGTTTTCTGCTGCAGGACATCACCATAATACTTCTCGTTTGTCAGAATACTTCGGATTACAGACAGTGACCATTCCTGTTTGCCGGAAGCATTCAGTATATGTTCTGCTTCCAAGCGTTCCTTAATCATGCTGTAACTTGCGCCTGCAAGGTATTGGTCATATATACTTCTGACAACTACAGCCTGTTCAGGCACAATCTCTAAGCCCCCATCTTCACCACGTTTGAATCCATAAAGTCTCTTGTATTGGATTCTTACTTTGCCTTCCCGCATCGCCTGACGAATACCCCACTTGACACTTTCACTGATACTTTCACTTTCAGCTTGTGCGAAGGCACTCAGCATAGTGAGCAGTATCTCACTATCTGTTTCAAGGGTATTGATGCCTTCCTTTTCAAATATAATTGCGATGCCCAACTCTTTTAAGGCTCGAACATATTTCAGGCAGTCCACTGTATTTCGCGCAAAGCGGGATATTGACTTTGTCAAGATAACATCGATCTTTTTTTGCCTGCATTGGCGAATCATTTTCAGAAATTCTGGACGCTTCTGAGCGGATGTGCCTGTGATGCCCTCATCAGCAAAGATCCCTGCCATAGTCCAGTCTTTGTTGGTCATGATCTTGTCTGTGTAGTAGGTTTGCTGGGCCTCATAACTGGTGAGCTGCTCTTCGTTATCTGTGGACACCCGGCAGTAAGCAGCAACTCTGAGTTGTCGTTGCACCGCTTTCCCTTGAGCCAACTCAGGTTTGGGCGGGATCATAATAACTCTTGGAGCTGTTTGGTTCACCCAAGTTTCCCCCTTTCAATTACTTGATTGTTCTTCAAATGGATTTGAACCATTCTGTCTGCTTTTATATAAATGGACGATACCGAGGTTTGGAGTAATGAAGCGTCCAACTCTTCCATCGGTTGGCTTTGTGCGAATACCTGTTTCAGACGAACCGTTTCGTACTCGCCCGAACAGATTTGAGCGTATTTTGCAGAGGCGATAGCCAGGATTAATCTCCGGGTATTATCTTCATCTATGGGTTGTTGTTCCATAGCCTCCTCTAGTTCTCGCTGAAGTGTGGTAGGTTCTTCCGAATCACTTTTCAGAGGAGAGGATTGTAAAGTGATTTTTTCAGGATCCCTTATCAGCACATTTAGCAGATCCAGTACTTGTTGCTCCACTTCCACAGTAGCCGGTTCACCGCTTAGGCGCCGAAGCCATTTCTGCGCCTCTGTTTTCTGGATTGGAATCTGCTTTGATAGGCGCTTTTTCTGGGCTGCCATGAGATCCTCTCTGGAAATAATCTGGGGAAAACCTTTTGTTCCAGTGTACCGCTCATCTTCCAGAATCCGAGCAATCATATTCTTGTTCCACAGTTTTCCGGCATCATATGGAACTTCTTGATCCCGAAGCCGATCTACGATTGCATTGTAACTGGCGCCGGATAGGTACTGATGGAATATGTACTCTACCAAGCTGGCCTCCTCAGGATGAAGAATCGTTTCTCCTAACTCCATTCGATAGCCGAATGGCTGTTTTCGGTTGCCCATCAGCGTATGGTCCTTTCTATGGTTTCCACAAGTTCAAGCCCGTTTTTTAATCGGAATCGGAGCTGTTCATTACTATCTACAATGACCATGTCAATGAGATCACCAAACAGCTCCTCGTCAAAGTTGTTCAGAATATCCGGCCCTGCATCTAAAATCTCCATCAGTTCCTTTGTCAAGTCGATGGTGTTGTCGCTGTCAGCGGCCAGCAGGCGCTCCTTACTTAACTTTGCATCCCGAAGCTGTTTGGTCAACTCATTGCTCTGGGATATAAAAATGTCAGGATCAATGAGGCCCTGCTGCTTTAGCGTGGCCAACACTTGATTCTGACTGGAAAGGGTTGATATTTTCTTGTTTAACTCAATGATGTCGACACTCCAAAGCATCCGCCGATTGCGAATTATCTGGAGGCTTTTCATCATTTCAGAAAGTATGCCATTACCATAATGCTTAAGCTTGTAGTATAGGCGGAGGAATGCATTTTGTATTTCAACTTCTGGAATCTGGGTTATGATGCAATCAGAAGCGTTTTCCTCATGCGTTCGGCATGACCAATAAATCTTCCCGTTTTGGATCTTCGTTCGGAATGTACTTCCACATACTCCGCAGCGCATCTTATTTGAGAAGTAGCGCGGATTTGCAACCCGTTGGACTTCACGCCGGGCTCTAAGTCTTTGAACCCGCTCAAATATTTCCAGGTCTACAATTGCATCGTTACTGTTCTGTACGAAGTACATTTCTCTTTCCCCCTTATTCCGTTTCTGCTGGGGGGGAAATGTGTCTGTACTATATCTCTTCTGCAGCAATGCATTACCAGCGTATCGTTCATTCTTCAAAATATATTCAATCAGTTCCCGGCGCCATGGTCTGTTCCGTGGGCACTCTGCATTCAATTCTCTTGCAATGGTACGTGATGTTTTTCCGTTGAGATATTCCGAGAATATTCTTTGGACTACGCTGGCTTCCTCCGGTATGATCGTCAATTTATGATTTTCCAGGCGATATCCATATGGGGCGAAGCATGTATTAAATTCGCCATTCATCATTCGCATCTTGATCCCAAGCCGCATATTGCGTGAGGTACTCTCACTTTCGCCCTGGGCAATGGAGGCGAATATAGTCGTTATCATCTCGCCTGATAAGGTAGCTGTGTCGATGTGCTCCTTTTCAAAGCAGACGCTGATCCCCAATGATTTGAGCTCTCGAATTGCTTCCAGACACTCTTTTGTATTTCGAGCAAACCGTGAGATCGATTTGACCAGCACTCGATCAACAAGTCCTCGACGGCAGTCTGCCATGAGCCGTTGGAAATCACCTCGTTTCTCTGCCGATGTTCCAGTGATTCCTTCATCAGCATAGAGGTCTACCATTTTCCAGTTTTCATTGCTTGAGATCAGTGTTGTGTAATATTTGCTTTGGGCTGCGAAGGAGTTGAGTTGATCTTCTGAGCAAGTACTCACACGGGCGTAGGCTGCGACCCGAAGTTGGATGTCCTGGGGACACTCTTTGGCTTCTATAGTAATAACATGAGGAGCCTTTTTTTGGAGCGCCAGGTTACCGTTTGTCCACTTTTCCTCAGCCACTTCAACTCACCTCCTTTGTGACACAAACATTACCACACTTCATACTAAATATCCATGAAAAGAAGCACAAATCAGAGAGAAATAATAAGGTCTGCGCCTGTCTCACATGCAATTCTCTTTAAGATCTGGTTTGCTTCTTTCCCAGTAATTTTACCCTGTTGTTGTAAGTATCGAAGCATAATTACGGTTCCCCACAAATCTACATTTGTCATATAATACCCTCCTTTTGTGCATGTTCAGGTTGCTTCATATCACAAAAACGGAGACCGCCCAAATCCTGCATGAGTATAGGATCGGTATTGCATTGAGACCGCGTTGCTAAAAACATGCGGTTCCCTGATCCCAGTCATAAGCGGGATAACTTAGGGCGATCTCCGTGGCTTCTAACATGAAGCGCTTTTGTTGGCTCTATTCGACACTACTTCCCGAGCCTTGGGCGGCAGCAGACGGACCGCGCTGGTGCGCGTCACGGGAATCTCACCCCTCCGAGGATCTCTCCGAGCTGCCCCCACAAAGTGGTTTTAATATGGGCAGGAGTATCATTACTAGATTGTTGATGAGGGTCGGACTGGGCAATCCCAGACACAATGCGAAACAGCCCACCACAGGCTGCTTTGGGGACGGATGGGAACCGCTCAGCACCTTATTTGGCCGTCTTTGATGCAGGTTTATATCTGCACAGGTGGTCTTGGCGCATCCTCCCGAGTCGCTCTGGCCTCCCTCTCGGGGGCCCTCTCATCAACGGACGTATCCCTGTTGCCGGATATTCTATTTTCAAAGAGCAAGTGAGAAGAATTTCCTTCTCACTTGTATAGGGGAAGAAGTCCTCGTTTTGCACAGCCCTCAAAGCCAATTTTCTATAAATTTTTTTATTTTCTTGATAACCCGCACCTTTTGCTCGTGAATAGCGTTGCGATACACCTTCTTTGTTTCGGCATATGCCCGTTCAGTCATGCCTTTGAAAAATATGCCCTGTACCAATGCTTGCTCTTCAGCGGACAACGCTGAAATTGCTTGGTACAGGGCCTCTTTCTTCGTTTGTTCAAGGGCAATATTCTCTGGGGTGTTTATGGTATCCACAAACTCTCGGAAGTTTTCATAAGCACCATCTTGGCTGCCTATCAGCCCGCTCATCTGAATTTCATGATCAAAAAAACTCTGGTTATTGTCCTTGATGTTCCATCCTGTTCTGTAGTAAGCACGATAGACTTCCTCTGTTACGGCAACTTCTTCGTATTCTTGGGTACAGGTATTAAAAACAGTAAGGGTATATTTTTTGATGGATTCCATGTGCCTTTCCTCCGAATTTCAAGATTTTGATGGTGAATCAAAATCTTGAAATCAGGGGTACTTGGCAATGTACGCCTCCCAGCGCATGCCGGCCCTCCCAATGCCGGGCAGAAAAAGGCCGGAGGCACATTCCTGTGCCTCCGGTTATCTCCTGCCGCCATATTGCGGCAGGAGCAAAGAGGCCCCAGACACTTTTCAGCGTCTGGGGCCTCTAATGACTTGACCTATTCATTTTTGTGCATACCTGCCACTGTACCGAGTATAGCAGGAGCAAAGTCGGAAGGGAGTAGGGATTAGGTCGGTTTTTTATCGGGAATTAGTCGGGAAATAGTCGGGGCACCTCCATTTCTTCTTGGAGCTCCGGTACCGTATATCCAAAGAGACAAACAGAAAACAGGAAAAGCGCCTCTCGTTTACGATCATAGAATACGCTTCGCTCCATATTCAACTCATCGAGTAGTTCTTTCTCTGTGCTATTGAAACGGTGTATAAACTGTTTGACCAATATCTCATAATAGAGTTCTCCGCGATCTGGATATCGTTTCAGACGAAGTAAAGCTCTGTTAATCACATCGACCAACATGCGACTCTCCATAATGCAACAGACCTTTTCCTCAAATTCCTGGAGGTCAATGTCTGGGGCAAAGTTTTCCAGATAGCAGAGGCCAGCGCCGGCATCCCGATTTCCAAGTTCCCATGCGTATTCGTGCAGTTCCTCAGCACGCTCACTAAGAACCCAAACCACATCTCGATAGATTTTCAAAATTAACTTTACCCGATGGTACGCTGATTGGCTGTCAATTCCAAGTGAATCCATTTGCTTTTTACATTTCTGAACAGTGACGCTTTCTCTCCGCATGCTATCTCCTCCTCCGGTGTTCGCTATATTGCGAACAAAACATATAGCCCAAAACCAGGAAACTTTTAAAGAGGGGGCCCTCTGTTAAAAGAGGGCCGCACCATACCTACTTACAACAAATTATGAGCCTCCAAGCGAATTTGAATAGCCTGTTTGGATACTTGGAAAATCTGGGCCATCTCTGCAATCAGCAGTTCCTTACTTTTTCCAGGACGTAGGTGGTAGAAGCACTTTTTGATTTGAGGGATAGGCATTAAGAGTGCCGTGGCCAATGCATCCGCTTGCCGCTCAATCAGACCATGACTTTCATCTGAGGATGTTTTTCCTTCGTAGGCCGCTACATCTCCAGTTCCAGAGTACAATTTCTGATGGAGAACCCAGTGACCAAGTTCATGGGCACAGGTAAACCGCATTCTGCCAAGGAGCCTGTCCGCACAGAGCCGCTCATCTACTAAAATAGTTCCTGCCTTAACAGCAATCAAATGATATCGTTTCTCTGTTTGGTCATACAAAATGGCTGCTCCATCATCAAAAATCGTTTCTCCAAGAACGCTTCCATTTTTTCTAAGGGAATGGTACTCCAGAATCAAATTAAACTTCGTTTCAATGATCGTTTCGATTGGAACCGCTTGGGGAGGGCCTTCCAGTAATGTGCGATCATACTCCTGTAGGATCTTCCGCCCGATGGCTTCAATTGCTTCCAATCGGTACTTCGGAACATACAAGGAAATCCCCTCCTTAACTTTGGCGGTTTTTCAGCATTTCCATAAATGCTGCCCATTCCTCATCTGTAGCATCTACTTCTTTTGCAACTCTCAGGGCTGCCCGTACAATATCGTGCTTTCGGATATAATCTGGCAAGTCAGCTGGAACAGTCTGCCTGGAATCTGCGGCTAAATCCAGGAGCATTTCATGTTCCTCTTTGCTCAATTCGAGAAAAGAGGAAATGCGCTCTACAAATTTTCCCTCTGGAGCCGGGCGGCGCCCCTGTTCAATATCACAGAGGTACCCATAGGCAATTCCAAGATGCTTGGCGGTATCCCGGAGATTCAGCTTGGCCTCTTTTCGTTTTGTACTGATAAAAGCCCCAAAGGTCATGTTGTTCTCCCCCTTATGGTTGGTTCGCTTGGCTGCGAACATCTTACCTATATTATAATTAGTACGAATGTTCTATTCAAGGGGTAAAAAAAGCCGAGGGGCGAGGTGTTAAAAATTTCTAACACCTCGCCCCTCTGTTATAGGAACTCATGGGCAACCCGCGCCATCTCTTCCACGCATTCCTGGGGAGCAACGATCTTGATACCTCCCATGAATTTAAATACCCAACCATAAAAGGTTCCGCTTGGGTTCACTTCAATTTTCGCCATAAAATGGTCATTATCACATGGGTGCGTTGCCGCTGTTTCTCCATAATCATCCACAATGGTCTTCATAAAGCGATTCTCGCAGAGAAGTTCGACGCAGACTGTGCGGTCGGCTGCAAACATATCAATCATCTTATTGGTGTAGTCAGCCACATCGAAATCAGGCTGAGGGGTGTATGTGGATTCCAGAATTTCTACCCCGGCCAGACGATCTACTCGAAAATGTGCCATTCCATGATGCTTGTGGGAATATCCAATCAGGTAGTAGTGATCGTTTTTCCATTCCAGAGCGTAGGGATCCATCTTATAGAAATAGCCATCATGTTTGAGAATTCGCTCTCTTTTCTGGGTGTACTCATAATACTGAAATTGGATTTGATGACTCTCCAATATGGCATTTTGGATACCGTCGATGATGTAATAGACCTTTTCGTTATGTGGTTTAATTCGGCTCGAAATTGCAGCCAGATGCCGAAGCTTCTCAGCCTCTGACTCACTGGTCAGTCGACAGAGCTTTTGGATGAGTTCATTCGTTTTATCTGCTGATATGACCTTGGAGGATGCAACCGCATCTGTGAGCATCTTTAATTCAGGGTATTCAAACAGGCGAGCACCAATAAAATACTGGTTCTGTGTGCTTTTAATCACCACCACATCAATCCCAGCTGCAATAAGGTCTTGAAGATCCCCATACACTGTCTGCCGCACTGCTTGAAGGCCCTTCCCTTTGAGGTAATCCAGCATATCAGCTATGGTGGCAGGGTGTTCTTCATCTGTACGCAGATAAAGGTATCGCAACAGCTCTAAGACTCTAATATTATTTTGCTTCCGCATAGCTATGTCCTCCAGTTATTGAAGCGCACAACTGTCCTGACTTTTGGCATCACACAACCTCTTCTTGATAAACGCAACAGTATCATATCACACAATAGGCTCATTTGTTGCGCGTTACCTATGTATCAGGTAATTCGATATCCGCCTTTTGTCAGGTCCTGAATGAAATTAAACCATTCTTCAAGGGAAGCAAAACCGATCTCTTGATACCCTGGTCTTGGTTGAGTAGATACTATTTTTTCTTCCTGTGAATACCAGATATGCTTTGTCAGCACATGCGTTTTATCATCCATATCTATCCGTCCAAACACACTCACATTTTACCGCTGCCCAGCAGCAAATTCTCCCATATTGATGTCCAGCACGCCTCTGGGCGGCTGGATCATGGCGTCCTCATACTGACACTTCCACTGGATCTCCCGGCTCATCTGTCCATTCTCCACACCATCTACAGTTTCCCCATCCTGAATGGGGTTGTCATTGGCCAGAATATAGGACGCCACATTGTAGGCATGGTTTACCACCCAATTAGGGTCCATGTCGTGGAAGTGGTACTGGAGATCCGGCAGGAATAGGGTACTCATGCCCACTGTATCGATGAGCATATCCTCGGTCCCCTCAATGTTGAAGAAACGGACATTGACGCCAAAGCGGATGAACCGATCCGAGCCTTCAATCTGGTGGGAACGCACATCCTCCGCCAGCAGGAGCTTGCCGCAGTTCTGGAAATAGAACGCCTCACAGGTGGGGTACAGCTCCGCCAGGGCCTCCACGAAGTCGGCGTCCAGGTTGGCCCGCTCCAGAGCCGGGAGCGCCGCCGTCAGCATATCGGTGGCCACGACCTGATACCGGCACTCTGTGAAGATTCGCTCCCGCTCATCCAGGCAGTCCCACATCTGGCTCATCAGGAAGGCGTCAAAGCCTTTGCCCTTGAACTTGTCGCATTTCATTACCATCAGCTGTACCGGGCATTTGCCATCCTGAAATTCCGCTATATGATCCAGGGCGGCAAAGCCGGCCATCTTTTTATCACGGCAGAAACAGTCTACAGCACCGATGTGCTTTTCCATCACAGCGGTCATCTCATCCTTGTCCGGCATGTCTACCGGCTCTTTGAACAGCATCTGAATGAGATAGGGGCCGCCGGGCTGGGGGCCTTTTTTGTCATCCAGGTTTTGCTGGAACACTTTATTGCTCATTTGAATTCTCCTACCACTAAGATTCTGTGGCTACTATAGGCGCCTGTACCGTTTGTTCCAGAAATCAAATTAACTATCAGAGACCGTATCTATCTCCTGGGACAGTTACAGTTTGAAACTCATTACTATTTGGGTGTAGAAAGGTTCTATGCAACTATTGTGATCGACTCCGCTATCTTTACAAGCTCATCCTTGGGTAGCGCAGCAGAAATAGAGAATATAACATCTCCGGATTCAGACTGCCACACCAGAACATTCGCATTTTCTGGTTCGGTATCCTGGTAGAAATCAGCTTGCTGTGTTCCCACGGCCACTTTCTCCGCAGTCATATGGTCTGCATCAATAAAGATACTGACTGCATCGGCACCATGCGAATAAATGAGAGAAATCTTCTGACCATCTTGGTTGCCATATACTCGGATAGTAGTGCCTTCCGAACACATCACTTCAGTTTCCTCATACCCAGCAGGTAACCATGTGGGAGCAAAGTTGCTCGTCATTTCTTCATCTGGCGCCAGTCCCTCAAAACGGTATTCCACAAAGTTCTCGTACTGCTGCTGCACCCAGGCAAAGAAGGCTCCGCGGGCCTCTGCATCTACAGTGAGCCAAGAAGCACCAACCAACGTTACCGCAACCAGAAGGCAAGCAGCTCGGCGGAGATATTTATATGCCACCGGATGGCGTCCCCGCCGAATGACTCGCCTCATTTTTCGCTCAAACTGAGGTGAGAACTGATGGTCACACTCCTCCGGCCTCGGCAGTGAATCACAAATGGCCTGATTTGCCTCCGCAGCCGCAATTCTCAGCATCTCGTCGGTAATCATAATTTGTCCTCCTTCTCATACAGATCCCTCAATCTGTTCTTGGCACGTTGGTCAAGTTTCGATGCTGCTGAAAGGGACAGCCCCAAGATTGCTGCAACTTCTTTCACGCTGTATCCCTGAAAGTAACGGAGCAGAATCACTTCCCGATAACGTGCGGGGAGCTTTAGAATACAGGCAGTCAGGGTGCTCTCGCCTTCATACAAGGCCGTAACCCCTGGCAGTTCTTCACTCAACTCAACTACCTGGCGCTTTTTGCGCCGCCGATATAGGTCTATTGCTTTGTTCTCTACAATAGTAACGATATAACCCTGGGTTTTTGGACACTTGGGATCACCGATTTTTTCAATATTTTCAGCTACTTTAAGAAATGTTTGGTGCACAATATCCTCTGAGTCCTGTGTATGATGTAGTATTTTATATGCCACATGGAACATGAGACCACGATATTCCAGATAGATCTGCTCAAATTTTGAGCGATCCTCTGGGGTATCAATCATTTGAAAATAGATTAACATGGAAAATACCCCCGGATATTATGACTTCGATTATACCATGCGATTGATAATCTATAAACAGGCAAAAAAATATAATTTGGTGGCCAAAATCCATTGCAATAATCGTAATATAAGAATTTTCAAACCTGTCCTGGTAATGATAATAAATTTTTGAAATCACTGTCCAAATTGGCCACGTATATTCGTTGATAGTGGTATAAGGGAAATAATGAAGCAAGTGCCAATGTCAGAAGAAATATGGGGATTAGTTTGGCACTTTCATTGCTTCTCGTTAAATTGTGGAGGAAAATATGAAAAATACAAGAACGATGTTGATCAGCATACTCCTTTGCCTCACTCTGCTTGCAGCCTGCCAGCCGGCTCCAGACAAAACCACAAACTCAGACACCAGCAGTTATCCCGACATCTCTGCATCACAGTCCAGCAATACAGATGGGAAAAGCACAGATGCAGGCAGCGATATAGACTCCATTTCAGACTTAAATATGGAGTTGGTGCGCAGCGTGAATGGAACGACTATGGACGAAACGATCACCACAGCTGATGGGAGGCAGATTCTTCTCAATGCTCGGGTAAATACCGAAAGCGTCGAAGATGTTCAGCAGTATCAGTACGAGGTGCTTCCTGTTACAGATGAACTGCGCCAAACACTATTCAATACATTTTTTGGTGAGCGCGCTTCGGAAGCTATTTACGACCAGCGCAATGATGTCTGGGAACTTCACAACTCTGAAGCAATCGGTGACTATTATCTTTATGAGCACACTATGGCCATGGCTGGAGAGAGCGTTCCTGGGGAGGAAATCTTTACATTGCAATACAGGGATGTAAACCTTTATCCCTTTGACGATAACCTTTTGTCCTCCTCGGGGGAATGTGGGGTATCTACCCCACTGGAAGATGTCATTTCTTTGTGCAGCACTATTACAGATGCCATCGCTCCTCAGAGCAACTATACTGCTGATACAGTGCTGCCTTACGGCAACCAAGGACGGCACCCCTACTATAAGATTTTCTTCCGGCGTACAGTAGATGGAATGCCTATCACGGGTTACAACGATCTTTCTTTCTGGGTAGATAGTACTGGTATCCAAACGATCAGCGGTGCTCTTTACGAACTGACAGCCCAGCCGATTTCCTCTGAACTTCTTACCCTTGAGGATGCAGTTTCGACCTTGCAGGAAAATGCCGCACTTATTGATTTCTATGGTGAAGATACCCTTACTGTCGGCGCCATTTCTTTAGAATATATTGTAACACTGACTGAAACTCAAGAGGCGATTGTTGTTCCTGCTTGGCGTTTTCAAATTGGATCGGATGATGATGCTTTGATGATCAACCGCGTGCGGGTTCTGGCAGTGAATGCGGTCACAGGGGAACTGATTCAAGGAGAGCGGGGGATGAATTTTTGAGTAAATCTTTGCGATTTCGGCTTCACACTAGTGTTTTCTCCTGGCCGATGCTGGCCAGCATCATGGTAGGAGTATTCCTGCTTTTATGGAATCAGATTTATTACTGGATTACCTACTGCCTTTCGTATGAACCGATTCCTCTAAAAGCCATGTGTACGACTTTTCTTGACTCAATTTTTAAGGCAAACGACCTGGGTGGGTTTGGCATATTCGCTGCGATTCTGGCTGTCCTGCCTGCATCCACTCTATTTTGTGAAGATTACAACAGCGGTTACTGCAAGGCAATTTTGTGTCGGGTAGGGCGGAAACGCTATCTTCAGGAGACCTTACTCTGTTCCGGCATTTCCGGCGGGTTGGCTGTTTTTCTTCCCGTTTTACTCAGCGATATAGTTTGGATTATAAATGGGAAGCCGAATACTGGTGAACAGATGGGAATCAACTATTTTACAGTTTTTGATGAAACTGTGTATCGGGAACTGCAGTTTGTCTGGAACGGCCTTTTCCTGGTGCTGTTCCTGCTCCTGCTGGCTTTTCTGTTTGGTGCATCCTGGTCTGTGATCGGGCTATGTGTCTCCGCATTTATCCCGAACCGCTACATCGCCTTGGCCGCTCCTTTTGCACTGTTCTTTGGTGCACACCTGATTCTCTACCGATTGGGCGATCCGTTACTGTTCAGCCCCGCCAATGTTCTGATGCCGGCTACAGACTTCATTCCATTCCCAG